>OJBR01000252.1_pt1 | contig 29304 bp, 26 predicted proteins | sample 1591161 | NCBI WGS metagenome assembly OJBR01 (sample SAMN05416803, study PRJEB24817) | seawater metagenome | isolation source: Sea water | place: Canada:Atlantic | collected 2013-07
TTTTTGAGCATCGAGCATAACTCTGAGTTGGGAAGAAATTTAATCAAATTGGTATTAGATGTTTTATGAAAACCATGACACTAAAAAAAGACACTATTAAATATTTACCGCTAACAGCCGAATATTTTTCACCAGTAATTACGCTAGCCAATTCGGTTCATGGCGATGGTTATTTAGACAATGAAAAAATTATTGAGTGGACCAATAAAGGCATAGTTAATATGATTAATTGTAGCTTTGTTGCTTTGCTCGGTGATCAAGTTGTCGGCTTTCGTAGTACTTATTCAGCCAACCAATGGCACATAGATCAATGGTGTAGCCCAGAATTATGGCTAGTAGAAAGCCAAAAGTGTTGTTACTTCAAATGTAATACCGTTGATGAAAAACACCGTGGTTTAGGCATTGGTAAACAGCTATTACACCTTGCTATCAAAGCTGCACAGCAACAAGGCGCTCAAGCGGGTATAAGTCATTTATGGAAACAAAGTCCGAAGAATAGTGCAGTATCATATTTCAGTAAATGTGGTGGAAAATTAATAAAGTCACACCCTGGCAAGTGGAATGAAGAGAGTAAGCAAGGATATAACTGTATTTTATGTGGCCATAATTGTCATTGTGAAGCTGCCGAAATGATTATTCGTTTTGATCATTAACATTAATTGAAGATCAAAATTGTACTGCGAGTAAAAGCTAACTAAAGAGTATTCCCTGCACTATTAATCTGATCTTTTAACCGCTTAATGATGTCCTCATTAAATAGCGCTAATCCTTTTCGTGTAAGAATAAAAGACGATGCGCTACCCACGTCATGAGCGATAAGATCTTCATGGCGTAGAAATGCTAACGTCCCTATATGAGCAGCTCGTTTATCAATGTCCGTCTCGGAGTCAACAAAAACATCGTTAAAACCGATTTCTGTTGGTGTAGGAAAATGCTTTGATAATAGTTTTAGTATCATCACTGACGACTCATCGAAATGTGAAAAATTTATGCTCATTAGGTTTTCCCCTTACAATAGAACTCCATGCTATTTAAAATATAGCAGAATCAAAGCAATTATAAAGTGGATATGGACGTGCGATAAATTTCACTATCTGCTGCTAAAACCAAAATCTTTGAATGATAATGGCATAATCATTAGTCTCTTTTACTCGAAACTTCCGTAGGTAAATGCCAGTCAATTTGCTCAATTTTGTGTTTAGCTAACCAAGCATTGGTTTGGGAGAAGTGCTGACAGCCAAAAAAACCTCTGTAAGCAGATAGTGGCGAAGGATGTGGACCCGCTAACACAAGATGTTTTTCTTGATTAATATTTTTACCTTTTTTATGGGCGTGTGCTCCCCATAAAATAAAAACACAACCATCATTGTGTTCATTTAATGCGTTAATCGCTTGTTCAGTGAAAGTCTCCCAACCCAGTTTCGCATGAGAATGGGCATTTGCTTGCTGAACAGTTAATACCGTATTTAACAACAGTACACCTTGCTCTGCCCAATGTGTTAAACAGCCGTGCTTTGGTACTTCAAAGCCCTCAACATCACTCGATAGTTCTTTATAAATATTAACAAGTGATGGCGGTACTTTAATGCCCTCCTGCACTGAAAAAGCTAAACCATGAGCTTGATCTTTTCCGTGATAAGGATCCTGTCCAAGAATAACAACTTTTGTTTCGGCTAAATCAACGTGATTAAAGGCATTAAACACATCCGTTTCTGCTGGATAAATTGCAATGTCAGACGCTCTTTGTTTTGCCACTTCAGTAACTAAATCGTTAAAGTAACTTTGCTTAGCTTCACGAGCAATTAACTGTTGCCATTGGGGTTTTATCATCATGCTGCCTTTACGTTATATCGGTATGTTGTCACTGCAATTTCTATTAGTCATTATCTCAGTGCTAATAGTAAAAAAAGCCATCACCAATAGTGATAGCTTTTATATTTTACGTTATATCTAAACTTGAGTAATGGAGTTAACCACTCTTAAGTCAATAATACTCTAGTAACAGAGTATTTATTGAGTAGTCTAACTTAAAAGGTAACTACGTAAATCATTGAAGTTTGCAGCAAGATCTTGCGACAAGATAGGCTCACCAGCACAATCCGCAAGCTCTTTTGGTAAACCTAACGGTTGACCAAGAATACTCTCAACAACTTCTTTAAACTTAGCTGGATGAGCAGTACCTAAAAAGACACCAAACTCCCCTTCTACAGCACTATATTGTAGCGCTTTATAGGCAACAGCAGCATGCGGTTCACTAATGTAACCTAATTTTCTAAGCTGTATAACCGTTGATTGCGTTTGCTCTTCATCAATAGAAACCGAGCTAACACAGCCTTGCTCAACAATACCATTTTTGAGCATATGCTCAACACGTGGCCAGTTATTTGGGTTACTCACATCCATGGCATTTGAAATAGTAGCGACGGTTACATTCGGAGTCCACTCACCTGTTTCTAAATAACGTGGCACAGTGTCATTAGCATTAGTTGCGGCAATAAAACGTTTAATTGGCAAGCCCATTGCTTTGGCAAATAAACCAGCAGTTAGGTTACCAAAATTACCACTTGGGATAGAAAATACAATGCTACTTAAATCACTCTTTGCGCGTGATAATTGCGCTACAGCTTCAAAGTAATAACATACTTGCGCCAATAATCGACTGATGTTAATTGAGTTTGCCGAATTTAAACCGATGGTATTTGCTAGCTCTTTATCATCAAAAGACTGTTTTACCAGTGATTGACAATCGTCAAAGTCACCATCAATTGCTAATGTTTCAATATTTCCACCTAACGTGGTGAACATTTTCTCTTGTAGTAAGCTGATTTTACCTTTCGGGTACATGATCACAACACGAATGTTATCGATACCGTGAAAAGCATGAGCAACTGCTGCGCCAGTGTCACCCGAAGTGGCAGTTAAAATGGTTAAAGGTTTAGTTTCACCACTGGCTTTGGCATCTTTAGCAACGAAGGCTTGTAAACATTTGGCCATAAAGCGGGCACCAAAGTCTTTAAACGCTAACGTTGGCCCGTGGAACAATTCTAAAATAGCGCGTTCTGGGCTAATCGGTTGCAACAAAGCAGGGAAATTAAAAGCATCTGTTACTATATCAGTTAGCTCACCTTTTGTTAGATCACCCTCAACGAACGGCAGTAAAATTTTAACGCTGCGCTCTACCAAAGGCAGTGCTAACAGCTCTTCGATATTATCAAGTTTTGGCATATCACTAGGGAAAAATAGTCCCTGATTTTTACCTAAACCTTGTTTGACTGCTTGAGCGAAAGTTACCTGCTCGTCATTTTCTTTTAAATTATAAAATTTCACTGTCATTCCTAATAATCTGTTCACTAATATTGTTTTGCCAAGTGCTTATATCTCATCAAAGCACATGGATATTAAATTTCTGTTGCGCCAACATCATCGACTTTACACACATGAACGAAGCCTAATGCTGTTTGTAGATAATTATCTTGTAACCATAGCGCAAATTGCTCAGCTTGCTTTTCGCTATCACATACACAAAATAGGGTCGGTCCTGAGCCTGAAATTCCAACCGCTAATGCGCCTTGCGCACTCAAATAATCTCGAGAAGCTTTATACTTTGGCAACAAATCAGTGCGATATGGTTCTGCAATCACATCAGTTAATACTGAGAATGCTTGGCTTTTATCTTGACGATGACATGCATCAACAAATGTCGCTAAATTTCGACCGTAGCTGATAACGTCACTACGACTATACGTTGTAGGTAAAACGTCTCGTGCTGCCTTTGTTGACACTTCGATGCCAGGATATGCCATCACATAATAGCAATCATCGAAGCTTGGTAAAATGCGCGAGATCACATTTTCATCCGGTACCATTAACTGCAAGCCGCCTAAATAACATGGCGCAACATTATCATAATGTAAGCTGCCACTAATTTGCGCTTCCATTTGACCAGTCATTTTCAATACTGCGTTTTCATCAAAACTAAAGTTATGGTATTTAGCATAAAATGTATTCAAAGCAGCTAAAGCGGCAACTACAGAGCAAGCACTTGAGCCTAAACCACTGCCCACTGGCATTTTTTTATCTAAGGTAATCGCAACAAAAACAGCTGACTGTTTGGCTATAATTAATTGCTCATTGAATAATAACAAGCAAGACCAAACAATGTTATCTTCCTTATTACTTGGCAATTTATCAGCAAAGCTACCGATAACCGCTAGAGTACTCTCATTATTGTTCGTTGCATTCACAGTAACAACATCACCTAATAAGGTACCATCTATAGGTTTTACTGCCAGCCCTAACACATCAAAGCCGACACTAACATTACCTATAGAGGCTGGTGCAAATACCGAAACACTTTTATTAACATTGCTATTAGTAACAGACATTAGTGTTGTTGCTCCCAAGCTAAAGTTCTTAATAAATCACCAAAAACACCTGCAGCTGTTACCGCTGCACCAGCACCGTAACCACGTAAAACAAATGGTAATGGTTGATAATAACGACTATGAATCGCTAAAGCATTTTCGCCATCTTTAATGCTATATAATGGATGGTCTACGCCGACAGTTTCAATAGATACTTGGCATTTTCCATCAATGATATTGCCAATGTAACGAAGGACTTTCCCTTCAGATTTTGCATTAGCTACGCGTTCAGAAAAGTCCGCATCAAGCTTAGTTAAATTGCTCATGAACTGACTTACATCGCCACTGGCATCAAAATCATTAGGGAGTACAGATTCAATATTGATATCTGATAACTCTAACTGCATACCGGCTTCACGCGCCATAATTAATAACTTACGCGCAACATCCATACCACTCAAGTCATCGCGAGGGTCTGGCTCAGTAAAACCATTTTCTTTCGCAATGGCTGTCGCCTCTGATAACGACATACCCTCTTCTAACTTACCAAACATATAAGATAACGAACCCGACAAGACGCCTTCAAAACGTTGCAATTCATCACCAGCTTTAATCAAGCTTTGTAAGGTATCGATAACAGGTAAGCCCGCACCAACCGTTGTTTCATATAAGAAACGACGATTAGTTTTTTGAGCAGTACTACGGAGCTCTTGATAATATTCCCAAGAATCTGTGTTTGCCTTTTTATTCGGCGTAACGATATGAAAACCTTCTGCTAGATAATCGACATAACTCATTGCCAATGTTTCATTTGACGTAGAATCAACAAAGACAGGGTTGATTAAGTGATTATCACGAACAAAAGCTTTAAGGTTATCTACATTAACTTCTAACGCTTCTGACGCGTTGGCCATAGCGTCTTGCCAGTTATTTAAATCAATACCTTCTTTATCAAACACCATACCTTTAGAGTTAGCAATTCCGTAGACTTTCAAGACAATGTTTTGTTTTTTCAAACTCGCTTGTTGTCGTGATATTTGCGCAATCAACTCACTGCCAACAACACCACACCCGACCAAGAACACATCAATTGTTGGTTTATGCGAAAAGAAGTTCTGATGACTTACTTTCATCGCATCCATACATTTTCGTTGCTCTACAACAACTGAGATACTGCGTTCTGATGAATCTTGAGCAATAGCAACCACATTGACTCGAGCTTGTGCCAATGAACTAAAGAATTTAGCTGCTACACCTCGTTGATGATGCATGCCGTCACCGACAAGTGATACAATTGATAGTTCGCTTTTTAGTTCTAACGGTTCAAGTAAACCATTTAACAATTCTAATTCAAATTCATCATGCAAACTTTGTTTAGCTCGCGCTGAGTCACTTGAATAAATACAAAAGCTAATACAATACTCACTTGAAGACTGACTAATGAGTACCAAAGAAATATTTTCTCTGCTCATCGTAGCAAATACACGGCTCGCCATGCCTACCATGCCTTTCATACCTGGTCCCGATACATTTACCATCGTTAGATCATCAAGGTTAGAAATTGCTTTAACACGTTTTTGCTGATCATTCTCATTGGAAATAAGCGTACCCGGTGCGCTTGGGTTACTCGTATTCTTAATTAAACAAGGGATATGGTACTGAGCAATCGGACCGATTGTTTTAGGATGTAAAACACTGGCACCAAAATAAGAGAGCTCCATTGCTTCTTGATACGATAAATAATCCAATAATTTAGCTTCTTTAATGTAACGAGGATCTGCGTTGTAAACCCCATCTACATCAGTCCAAATTTCACAACATTCAGCTTCAGCACAAACAGCTAATACGGCTGCTGAATAATCAGAGCCGTTTCGGCCTAACGTGGTTACTTGTGGTAATGCATCATCATTGTCAGCATTTACACCAATAAAACCTGGCATTAACGATATTTGATTTAATTCAGTGTATTCACGGCTAAACTTATCTTTCGATAGCACTAAATCAGCTACCGCATTAAGGGACGATTTATTAGTGAATAAAAACTTTTCTGGCGATAACAAGGAAACTTGTAGGTCAGAAGCTTGTAATACAGCATCAAGAATTGCCACACTTAATCGTTCACCGGTACTGATAATGCGAGCGCGAATATGATCTGGGCAATATGTCAGTAATGTAGCGCCTTGCATATAGCGAGAAATTTGGTGCTCATAATTAGCTAATGCTTGTTCACAATGCTGATTGTTGAAATTGCTTATACTCGCAGATAAATCTTCAATAATAGTATTAATTGCACGTTTAAAGTGACCTAAATCGGCTACTACTTTTTCTTCGTCGCTAATATTTTCCGTCATAGCAACTAAGTGGTTAGTAACCCCTTGCGGAGCTGATACAACAACAGCAAGTTTTGATGATTCGCTTTTATTTTGGATAATATCGGCAACTTGACGAAAACGCTCTGCTGAAGCTAGTGAAGAGCCACCAAATTTAAGTACACGCATGTTTTCTTCCTTTATAAAGAAATAATGAATAAAGATACTCTTTGCTTATTAAGTTATTTAAGCAATTAGAGTTAATACTCTTCATTATAAGCATAAAAAAGCCCGTAACCTTTTCAGGTCACGGGCTTCGATAAAATTTTTATTTTTACACGTTAGCCAGCGACCGCCATCCTAATTAGGGTGGTAGTGGTTGTAATAATGGTAATGTGGCTGGTGTTTATTTTCATAAGGTTAAAATGCCTTAAGTTACAGTAACTGTCAATCTTTAATGACAAATAATATTAAATAAAAAGTTATAATTTATGCGTAATAATTTAATATCAGATAATAACGTGTTAGCACAGACACATACTTATTCTATTTCAAGAAACAAGTTCAGCAGCACTACAAACTTGATTCCGTCCCTCAGATTTTGCTTTATATAACGCGCTATCGGTCTGGGTAATTAGCTCTTCATAATTTGATTCTTTATCACTCAATTGAGCAACACCTAAGCTGACAGTTACATTTATCACTTGGTCATTATAAGTTAACGGTGTTGTGGCAATTATTCGACATATACGTTGTGCTAGCTCTATTGCGCCTGCAGAGTCAGTCTCAGGTAAAATAATAGCAAACTCTTCACCACCATAACGACCAAAGGTGTCTTCTACCCTCAACAAAGTACTTATTAAGGCACTGACTTCAGTTAACACCATATCACCACCTTGATGGCCATAGTTATCGTTAAGTAATTTAAAGTGGTCTAAATCAAGCATTATCAAAGATAATTTTTTGTTATGACGTCGAGCTTTTGCATATTCTTGTTCTAATGAGTCTTGCCAATGCCTGCGATTATAGATTTGTGTTAATCCATCTATGCGACTTATTTGCGCGATCTCAGCTAAGGTCTTTTGTAATTGCATTTGATAATGACAAGCGTCGGTAACATCTTCGATTAAAATACAAATATGTTTGTCTGTAGCATCCGTTTCAATGGGCAAAAAGGTACAATTTTGTGCCATAAATTCACTATCAGTCGTGATAGGACGAGTATGGGGTAATTCGAATAAATGGTGTCTTTGCTGCCAAGAGCAAAAACTCGGCGTATTTAGTTGTAAAACCGAACTAAGTTTACGAGTTAACCAACGTTGAGGCAGCTCTGGAAAGGCGCTAAAAATGGATTGCCCAATAATATTATCTGAGATTTTGTCAGTATGAACTTGCAAAAAACGATTCCAGAGAACAATATTGAAATCAGCATCTAACACTAAAACACCAGTATTTAACTGGTTAGCGATCTGACTATTAATTTGTTCAAGTACCAACTCATTAATAGCTGGTACGTTTGTAGTTTTTTCTGTAGTGGGCGCAGTAATATCAAGCATTAATATTCTTCCAAAATACGATCAAGTACATGTTTTATATTGGTTATCGCCGTTTCAGGGATCAATAAGATCATATTGCAATTAAAAGAGTAGTCCGTCACTTGATAATTAATATTCACTTTTAATGCTAACTCCCAAGTAAATGGCATTTGTTGCAAATGCTCAGATAATATTTCCTGTACATTAGGTAATAGTTTTGGCGCATTATAAGACAAGCGATTATCAATTTGTTGAGCAAACACATTTAAAAACGTTGTTGTTAAAATAGAACTAATATCAATTAATTGTTCGTCCTGAGATAATTCATCAGGCTCATATCCCAATAAATCAGCAATTCGACCTGAATCTTCTTCTTGGTAAACTAATAATGACTCACCACGAATACCTTCATAACCGAAGAATCCTTGGCTTACCACCGCCATAGTATTCTTCTGCTGACTCAAGGTTTTCATCAGGTCTTTAGCTTCGACACTTTCAATACTAGGAACTTTTAAATAAACAAAAGTATCCAGATAACGGGCAAGTTGATCACTTGCTTGTCCCATAGCAATATTAATAAGCTCTTGTAAGCAATCTTGTTGGTCTTCAGTTAGGTGAAATTCATTCATAGAAGACCATGTAGCTGCAAATTATTAAGTAATGCATCTGCTTGTACAGGCTTACGCATAAACTCTTTTGCTCCTAGTGCTTTTACCTTGTTTTGCATTTCAGGTTGAATATCTGCTGAAATAACAAAAACGCTGCAATTTAGTTTTAATTTTTGTATGCCTTGTAAAACACCAATACCATCAATGCCTGGCATAGTAAGATCGAGAAAAAGAATTTCAATACTATTATCACGTAAAATTGTCAGAGCTTCCGCGCCATTACAAGCAATTTGAACGGAATCTTTCCATTCTTCTGGAAGGCTTCGAAGCACTTGCTTTCTGGCCATGTTTGAATCATCGCAAATAAGCACCGATGGGCTCATAGAAGGAGGGACCTTATTTTATTTTATTGGTGATAATTTACCCTAAATAAAAGCAATTGTTAATCAACAATTCATTTTTTTAACAATAATGTGCAGATAGTTCACTTATAAGGTGCAAACTCGTACTTTTAACATGAAATAGCTCTATTTTATAAGAAACTAGAAGGTGATTAGGAGAAAAAGCAGATTTTGTAAATTCAAAAGGAGAGTCAGAGGTTTGAAAGAGGACTAATAGAAAATCTATGTAATTAATTACACAGAAAGAAAGACAAAAGATAAAGCTTGAGGTAGAAACGGGTGACTCAATATCGGGGTATTCTAACCTTTAGAACAAACTGCCTAATAGAAAAAAAGCACATGCAATAGATAGTAGTGCTGAGCTGATATACACAGTGAAGATCTTGATACTATCGAAATTAATTTTCATCACATTGCCTTTTAAAATTTTAATAATTAGTAAAAGAGAGTTAGTGAGTTGATTATAATTTATTGCAACAGCAAAAAGTGTAGTTAACGGTAGGTAAATTGTCTATTTTTGTGACAAAGATCATTGTTCTTCTGATATTTCGCCTATTTTAGTTGGGTTGTAGCCAGTGTAATTGTGATTGATAGTCAGAAAGCCACCTTTTAGCTAATTGATAGTTGGGGCAGAAATTCTCAACAAGTTGCCAGAAATCTTTCGAGTGATTTAAATGCTCTAAATGGCATAACTCATGGACAATCACATAATCTATAACAAATGTAGGCGTCATCATTAAGAGGTAGTTGAAGCTTACTTCCCCCTTATTATTACAACTTCCCCAGCGAGCTCGATACTGGCGAATATTGATCATTGTTGGTTTCAAAGATACTCGTTTACTGATCAGTTCCAGACGTTCAATAATTAGTTGTTCTGCTTGTTGCTTAAAGTAACTTTCCAGCTGTTTTTTTACCTGCCTGGATTTTTCTGAAGGAACGACTAACTTAGCGTTAACTTTTTCACTGATAGCAACATTGAGCTGCTTAGTTCTTGATTGTTGATCACTATCTTTCTCTATCTCAGAAGATGTATCACAGCTAAAGAATACTCCAGCTTTCTTTGCGGAAGTTATATTGAGAGTGACTTCCTCTCCTAAATAAAGCAAATTCGAATTCTGACTGAAGTTACAACATTTAGGTGTTTCTTGTTGTTCCGCTAATTTAGTGCGTAACCAAGTTGACTTCTCTTGAATAAAAACATCAATAAAGTCTGTTGTCACATAATGCGGTGCTCTCACTGTTACTTGACCATGCCTAACCTGCAGGACGAGTGTTTTCCTACGCTTACTGCGAATAAGTTTATATTCAAGCATGCAAGGTTAACCACAACACTTAATAGTCAATTAGCTAGCTTCACTCAACTTTGCAGCGGCTACTTTAGCTTTGCTCTTTTTGTTTTTCACTGCAGGCTTTTTTTCTTCACTATCAACAATCTCAACGATTGATGTATCCGTTGTTTTTTCAACTGACTTTTTATTAGTTGTTTTGGTAGGTTTTTTGGCTAATAAAGCAACAAGTACTTCTTCTCTATGTTGTGCTAAGAAAATACTTAACTCTTCATTGGCGTTATCACTTAACTCCACAGAAGATTGAGAGAACATTTGGCTTAAGTTATCAGCCATATCCAACATTTTGTCATATTCATCAGCTGATTTTTTATCCATAAATGTTTTCGCCTCTACCCCGTTTCTAATTACTACAAACCGACTTTCAACTGCCATTAGATTTCCCCATCCCTACTTTTGAATTAATTAATAACTCATAACACTGTTAAAAAATTAATACCTGAGCATTAAATTAACGTTTACACAAATAATATTGACCACAATAGCATAGCCAACACGAAAACTGTATATAATAACAGTTGAATAATACTGCTTTCGATAATATTGCACATTGTCAGTTTTAAAAATGCGTCAATCATCGCAAGTTCAACAGCTTCAATTACACATATTGCATGTCAAAATATCACCAAATGTAAATGTTAATGTCACTATTAAATTAAGTTTGCTGCTGAATAAACAAACAATCAAGCACTTAAGGAATATTCGTCTTTAAACTCTTGATTTTTACTTACATCCTCTGGGTAAATGGATACAACTTTTAGTTAAAAAGAGTCCACTATTATTATGTACCTTGCTTAACAAGGTCGAAAAAAACGCTAACGATATAAAATAACACTATGGAGAATTACTATGACTACTTTCAAAAAAACACTACTTGCTCTTGCTGCATCTTTACCTGTTTTAGCTATAAGTTTACCAAGCCAAGCAGCAATGACACCTTATATGGAAAAAGCCTTAATAGATGTTTGTAAAGCAGCTAAAAGCAATAGTCTTATCAAACTCAATGACACAACTAAATCATACCGTATAAAAACCGAAACAGTTGCATTAAAATTAATGTGCAATGGTGAAGACGTAATTAGCTTTGCAGAAAACAATGGTGCCGATAAAACAGCAGCCAAATTACAAAGAAGTATAGGTAATGTACAAATTACCGATGTTGCCGCATTGTCAAAAGTTAACGTAACTTTTTAAAGTGACCGCTAAATAAGAACGCTCAAGAGGGAAATATTGAGCGTTCGTCTTTATTCTTTTCCTGGATAATATTTATTTTCTAACCACTATATTAATTGACTAAACGATAACTACTCGCCAAAAACTCTTTCAAACCAAGACCTATTATCTATTCTTTCCTGTAAACACTTTTCTGAAGTAACTATACCGTCTCGTACAGCAGGATAAATGATAGTATTGGCACACTTGTCTGTTACCGCATTACCTGTTTGTTGCTCAAAAAGAGTGACGACAATACTCTCTGGTTTCGCATCAACTTTATTAACTACGCCCTGTTTCTTCATGAAATCCGCAAATAATGGCAATGCACCACTACTTCCAGTTAGACCTGTTGGTTTATTATTATCCTTTCCCAACCAAGTTGTTATCAAGTGCTTGTTGTCGTAACCAATAAACCAACTATCACGCAAAGCGTTACTTGTCCCTGTTTTACCCGCAACTCTCTTATTATCTAGTCGCCAACTTAGTGAGCGCGCTGTGCCCTCACGAGTGACTTTTTCTAAAGCATAATCCAGTAAATAGGCAGTATTCTCTGATAAACGCTGCTCACTTAATTGCTGATTTTGCCAGAGTGTCTCATTATTCGAAGACAGTATTTTAGTAATGGTGTGAGCTTTTTGGTAAAAACCATGGTTAGCAATCGCTAAATATAACTGGTTGATCTCCAATGGCGACATATTAATTGCGCCTAATAAAACAGACGGACGCATTTGAAGATTCGACTGATAACCTAAACCTTTAATAGCATCAGCTACATTATCTAATCCTAAACTCATGCCCAAATTAATGGTAGGGACATTGAGTGAATAAACTAGCCCTTCAATTAATGAGACTTGCCCTCGATATTTGCCATCATAGTTTTTCGGTTGCCATTTTTTGCCCGTACCATTTCGTAAAGTAATCGCTTTATCATCTAAAATAGTGGCAAAATTGTATTGTTGATAACGTTCAAGTGCTGCAGCATAAATTGCGGGTTTAATTAAAGAACCAATATGGCGTTTGGCATTGAGTGCTCGGTTAAAGCCAGCATAACCACTCTCTCTACCACCAACTAAGGCCCTTATTTCACCACTAGCAATATCAGTGACCACCATGGCCGCCTCTAGTTCTTTTTGTTTATATTTTCGTTCTAACAAAGGCAACTGTTTTGCAACACTTTGCTCTAACAATTGCTGACTTCGGTGTGAGAACCCAGTAAATACCTTTATGCCTGATTTTTGAGTAAAACTGGATAGGTATTGATTCAGCTCAGCATTAACTAGTTGCAAATAAGCAGGATAATTTTTTTTGGCTAATCGTCGTTTTGACCTAATAGATAATGTTGACTCTGCCGCTTCTTCAAAATCCACAAGTGACAATAAGTGTTGTTCAAACATAAGTCTAAGAATAAGGTCTCGGCGTTCTATGGCGCGTTTTGGATGTCGCCATGGGTCGTAGTAACTTGGACCTTTAACTTGGGCTATTAACAGAGCCATTTGACCATGACTTAATTCATTAATTTTTTTTCCAAAATAAAACTGAGAAGCCAAACCAAAACCATAGACACCATTGGCATAATTCTGCCCTAAATAGACTTCATTAATGTAAGCTTCGAGCAGCTGATCTTTACTGTATCTAAGTTCTAAAATTAGTGCCATTAGTGCTTCTTTAATTTTTCGAGAAAGTGTTCGTTCTCGATTAAGAAACATATTCTTGGCTAGCTGTTGAGTTAACGTACTACCACCCTGTACCGTTCGTCCCGCACGAATATTATTAAACAGCGCTCTAAAAATACCAAAGGGTGAAACACCATGATGATGATAAAAATCTCGATCTTCAATTAACAATAACGTATCAATCAACTGGCTAGGCAGTTCTTCTAATGATACCAATACACGATCTTCCTTATTATCAGGAACTAAGCGTGCTAATAACTGTGGCTCAAGCTGTATTGTGGTAACTGCTTGCTGGTCAACACTCAGCGCAACAACAATCCCGTTAGCAATCTCGACACTGAGTTGCTGAGCGTAATTCGCCCCCTCGGCAAAATCGAAAGGACGTTGAAAAATATTCAAACGTTCTGCGGATTGCGAAAATTGCCCTGGACGGGTGGCAAATTTAACTTTATGGTACCCATTAACTTTTAATGACTGTGCTATTTCTTCTAGGTTTTCTTGTTCACCCAATTGTAATTTTTTTATTTGACCATAAACTTGTACTGGCACTTGCCAACGCTGGCCTTCAAACTTTTTTCTTACCTTAGCATCAAGGTAGATAGAAAAAATTCCTACCGTAAACACGGAGGCAATCATTAACTTGCCTAACGTTATCGCTATTCGGCGTAAAATTGATTTCTCATTAGGCATTGGGCCACTTCGTTTTGTTGCGTTATTTTTTGACATTATTTTTCTATATGCTGTGGCTGTTAATTTTTACTAATAATTAGTGCAACTGAAAAGTTAAGTACTCCCCAACTACAACGTTAGTTACTCTTTTATATGACGCTTCATTTTATTGGTTGCTTTAGCGTTGATAGGATCGTCTGGCCAATAATGCCTAGGATAACGGCTTTTCATGTCTTTTTGCACTGCTTGATAGCTTCCAGACCAAAATTTAACTAAATTTTGTGTTACTTGAATAGGCCGTTGCGCGGGGGAAAGCAACTCTAATAATAAAGGTATCCCTTGATTCTGTTCACTTATACCAGCAATAACTCCAACATTGGGTGTTATGGTTAGACCATATAATTCTTGCATAGGTAATGAAACTTTTGGAGATTCATCCAGAGAATAACTGATAGGACAATTTCTTCCGGTAGGCCCTATATAAACAGTCGGCGCAGCTTGTTTTAATATTTTTTGTTCTTGATAGCTCAATAAAGATAATAACATATGTGATAAATCAAGTTTATCAAGCTGCGCTTTCGTTTTTATACCACCAACAAAGGGAGCAAACCAGGTTGCGAGTGTTGCCAATAACACCTCATCATCGATAACCGCTAAACCATATTCTGGACAATATTTATTCAACCATTGCCAACGAGCCTTTAGCGCTAAATCATTGGCCTGCCAAGATAAAAAACTTACTCCCTTTCTTAAAACCAGATCACACCACATGGTGCTAATCGTTTCGGCCGTTATCTCTTGTTTTAATGGCTGTTCTGATAACACTATTGCACCAAGTGACGTTTGTTTTTTAGCAATTATTCTACCGCTCTTATTATCAAAATTTGCAACGTCACGCTGTTTTATTTTTGCAGAAAAAACAGTAGTGATTTCCTCCATGCTGATCTGACTTGCTAATCTGACATTTAACTTACTACCAAACTGATTCGTTTGCGCGATAACCATAAAGTCCTCACTGGCTAAAGCATCTTGCTCGTTTACTGTTACCCCTTTGCCGTTAACGCAAATAAATTCACCATGATTCCCACGAGATTTAGCAACACGTTCGGGGTAAGCATAAGCGAGTAATATACCTGTTTTTACTAAATCAAGAGTCTCTATGCTAAAGCGTAACTGTACATTTTGAGCAAGGCGGTTTGCTTGCTGTATAATTCGTTCAAACAATGGGTTTTTATTACGCTTAGGCTGAATAAGTAATTGTAACCGATGCAATAGATCACAATCATATTTAGCCTGCTCTCCCTTTAAAACATCACGTTCTTCGAGTAAAGCCGCAATTAAACACGCCAAATGCGTAATACTTTCCCCTTGGGCCCTTGCCATTAAGATCATATGAGCAAAACGAGGATGGCAGGGTAAACCAGCTGCTTTTTCACCATGTTTAGTCAGTAAGTATTTATCGTCAACGATATCTAGGCTGTGTAATTCTTGCCATGCTTGTTGTTCCTTACTCTTACTGGGCAATTCCAATAAGGGTAACTCAGCTAAACCAGTAACTCCCCAACGAGCAGCTTCTATGAGCGTAGGTAGTAAATCTGCCTGTTGGATATCATTAACACTGTGTAATGGCCTACGTTCAAAGTCGTCCTTGCCATATAAACGAATACATTGGCCTGGCATTAAACGTCCGGCTCGTCCGGCTCTTTGCACAGCCGAAGCTTTTGATATTTGTTTTTGTATTAGCTTATTCATCAAACTAGCACTATCAAACACAGCAACTTTTTCAAGCCCACAATCAATGACAAGATCAATGCCATCAATTGTCAGTGATGTTTCTGCAATATTTGTAGCCAATACCACTTTACGCTGCCCCTTCAAACAAGGAGCGATAGCTTGCTGCTGTTCTTGTAAACTCAATTCTCCAAATAAAGGGCAAATTTTGACACTTTCCGATTGATTAGACAGTAAACTATCAACTAAAAAACGAATATCGGCTACGCCGGGTAAGAAAACTAAAATCGAGCCCTGGTGATTAAGCATTTTATCTTTGATAACAGTCAACGCATGTTCACGCCAACGTTGATGGCCTTTTGGAGCTTGATAACTCACCTCTATTGGATAACTTCGCCCTTCACTCCTCAGAATATGAGCATCTGGCAATGCTTGACTTAAATACTCAATATCTAACGTCGCCGACATTAGCAATATCTTTAAATCTTCTCTCAATTCTGTTTGTACTTCACGGGTAAGAGCAAAAGCTAAATCGCCCTGTAAACTACGTTCATGAAACTCATCAAAAACAATTAATGCAGTATCTAAAAGTTCCGCATCTTTTTGAATGATCTGCGTTAGTATGCCTTCAGTAATAACTTCAAGACGGGTATTCGCTGATGTTTTACTATCGTTTCTTAATCGATAACCAATAGTTTCTCCTACCTTTTCCCCCAATTGTTTAGCTAAAAATATCGCTATATTTTTAACAGCCAAACGTCTGGGTTGCAGCAGATATATTTTCTTATCAACTAAACTTTGCAAGGTTAATAACCATAGAGGTAAACAGGTCGATTTACCCGCTCCAGGAGGAGCCGATAAAATGAGAGTATTATGCTCATCAAGGCTACGGCAAAATTGTTGTTTAATTGCTTCTATGGGGAGAGGAGTAGTCACGGTCATCGACAAAATAAAATTATTATAAATATGCTTACTATCATAACAATTATTAGTGGCCTGGCATATTACCAAACCGTTTAATCAATCAACTTCATGGCCGTATTCAATTAACCTAGACGCCTTAACCTTCAATGAAGAGAAACTCGATAGCGGAGTTAGATTTTGTCTTTTTAACGTAACTAAGGGATGTTAGCTTATCATTAAGGTACATACTGACTCGATGAAAGGGGTTATTGCCCAACGTCTTAATTTGTTGGCTACTTAATTTTCTTGCTAAATAAACTAAATAGAAAGTTAGCGCCGATGAAGATATAAAAGTTAATTTTCTCTTTAATTAAACAAGGCTTTTAAGGAGAAGCTCGCAAAGTAAAATTATTATCAACAAAACCTATATGAACCCTTGTGTTAGAACAACTAACCTTAAAGAGTAAAAAATTAACAAGAAAACTTGCAAAAAAAAAATTATATGCTTACTTGGCAAATTAATTAAAGACTGTTATTACTAAACGTTCCCCTTTTTTAATCAGAGACAATCAGAGAGGAAATAGCATGCAACATTCGGCACATGGAAGTTACGTCATTGAACAACAAAGTAATATTTTATTAGTTGATGTACAAGAACCGTTTAATGACGTGACCGCAGAAAAATATCACCAAGATATTAAACAGCTAACAGAAAAAATGACTGGTGAGCCATGGGGGTCATTAATAACCTTTCGTGGCAATAGTGTTTTTACACCTGATGCCGAACAACAGTTAAAAAAAACCACTCAATACCGACAAGAGAAAGGCATGATAGCTATTGCTGTTGTTATTTTAAATAGCGCCTATGCCGATATGCAACAAATGCAATTACAACGTATTTACCATGACTGCCAAATAGAGTTTCATGTATTTAGCGATAACGAAATAGCTACCGATTGGCTTCATGATTATATTAAACAGGCAAGTTAATTAACATGACAATACGAGTAAAAAGCTACATTATAATGAGCTACTAACTTAATTAGCTCATTATAATATGATACTTCAAGTACAATCTGCTAAATTGATTAAACGTTATAAACGCTTTCTAGCCGATATTGAACTTAACGGTGGTGAGGAGACAACCATTCATTGTGCTAATACAGGTGCTATGAAGGGTTGTGCAGAGCCTAATGATACCGTGTGGTTTAGCACATCAACCAACACTAAGCGAAAATACCCATTTAGCTGGGAGATAACACAAAGCCAAAATAATCACTTTATTTGCGTCAATACCCTACGTGCTAACCAATTGATAGAAGAAGCATTACACCAAGATTTAATCAAGGAATTGTCTGGCTTTGATGAATTGAGACGAGAAGTAAAATACGGTAATGAAAACAGCCGAGTTGATTTTTTAGCCACTTATAAAAATGCCCCTGACACTTACATTGAAGTTAAATCAGTCACCTTATTGAATGATGGTCATGGCTACTTCCCTGATGCTGTTACGACGCGTGGTCAAAAACATCTGCGTGAATTAATGGATATGGTTACACAGGGACATAGGGCGGTCTTATTATTTGCCGTTTTACATAGCGGTATTAATGATATCGCTGCCGCTAGTCATATTGATCCAATCTATGCTAAATTACTGAAAGAAGCCCGCCTTGTTGGTGTTGAGATAATAGCTTATAAAGCAGACTTTTCACTAAAACTTAATGAGATTGAGATTAACGTTGTAGAAAAAATTCCTTTTATTGAACGATAAAGATTGACTAGTCCTAGTAAAACTTGCTAAAAAAGCTTGCTCAAAATTTTTAAATAACAGTGTTAAAAACATCACTTTAGTTAACCTGTTGATAATATTAAATAAAATATTTATTTTAGCTAATTTGTTGATTTTTATCATGAGCGACACAATATAGTCCTGATTCATCGGGTCATATATAACATATTGGCACTTACAACAAAGGCATCTTGTCACGTAAAACGTGATATATTAATGATTTGCCTTGGTCTATGTAGCATTGGGAGAATAAGCATGCCAACAAATAAACACAAGCCACTAGGTATCCTTGCCTTAGCAGGCGTTGCGCCATATCAAGAAAAAGCTGGCGAAGAGTACATGGAAGAGCCACAGCAAGAGCATTTTAAGAAAATTTTAGATGCTTGGCGCCTACAGTTACGTGAAGAAGTTGATCGTACCGTAACGCATATGCAAGATGAAGCAGCAAACTTTCCAGATCCTGTGGATAGAGCAGCTCAAGAAGAAGAATTTAGTCTTGAATTACGTACACGAGACCGTGAACGCAAACTTATCAAGAAAATTGAGAAAACTTTACAGTTAATTGAAGATGACGATTTTGGTTTCTGTAAGTCTTGCGGCATAGAAATTGGTATTCGTCGTTTAGAAGCTCGTCCTACTGCCGATCTTTGTATTGAATGTAAAACGTTAGCTGAAATTAAAGAACGCCAAATGGCTGGCTAACTGTTAGCTAACCTTAGCTAGTTTTTACTCGACATAGCTCACATGCAAAACTTGCATACCTTCGTATACAATAAGCGACCACTTGAGCCTAAAAAGGCTCATCAATATCGTGGTCGCTTTGCTCCATCCCCTTCTGGTTTACTTCATTTTGGTTCTCTTATCGCTGCTTTAGCGAGTTTTCTTGATGCAAAAGCGTTTGTTAACGATTGTGGCGAGCATGGAAAATGGCTTATTCGCATTGAAGATATTGATCTGCCTCGCGAGAAAAAAGGCGCCAGCTCAGCAATATTAACTACGCTAGAAGCTTTTGGACTACACTGGGATGAAACAGCACTTTATCAAAGTACTCAATCGCAATACTACCGTGATATTTTATCTAGTCTCGCACATCAAAATTTAAGCTATTATTGCCAATGTACTCGTTCTCAAATCAAGGTAATCGGCGGTATCTATCAAGGTCATTGTCGTACCGCTAATTGTCACTCTACTGCCAGCGCTATAAGACTTATCAATCAATACGGCTTACATCAATTTAATGATATATTTCAAGGTGATGTGGTTTGTAATAAAGCATTAGCTAATGAAGATTTTATTATTCATCGTAAAGATGGCTTATTTGCCTATCAACTCGCGGTAGTTGCTGATGATATTGCACAAGGCATTACTCATGTTGTTAGAGGCTGTGACTTACTCGAACCTACCGCTAGACAACTGACTCTTTTTAAAACATTAAACAGTAGTTTTTTACCCTGTATGACACCGCAATACGGGCATATTCCTTTAGCCATAACGAGTGAAGGTTACAAACTGAGCAAGCAAAATAAAGCACCCGCCATTGATAATGCCAATCCACAGCCAGCGCTCGTTGCAGCACTAATGTTTTTAGGCCAAGCACCAATGCCCGAGTTAGCTTTTGCTAGTGTAGAAGAGATAATTCAATGGGCGATAAATAATTGGCAACGACACCGCGTACCGAAAGCTCTTGAGATAAACATCGATTAAGAGCAATGACACCTATAAGCCTCTTATGAAGTATTAACAAAGGAAATATTATGTCTACTAACACACGCAAGACTATTGTAATCACCGGAGCCAATCGCGGCATAGGCTATGCTATGGCTAAACTCTGCCAACAACGAGGTGATATTGTTTATGCACTTTGTCGTAAAAGCTCTAAAGACTTAGACTCTCTTGGTGTCAACGTGATAGAGCAAGTAGAGATTGCTAACCAATCAGGTATCGACAAAGCCGTATCAGCACTTAAGGGAATTAACATTGATTTGTTGATAAACAATGCCGGGATTTTACGTGATGAACAGCTGAGTGACCTAAACAAAAATACTATTATTGAGCAATTTAATGTTAATGCGCTTGCGCCGTTGTGTTTAAGTCATGCTTTACTAACTAATTTATCCTCAGGTAGTAAAATTGCTTTAATCACTTCTAGAATGGGATCTATCACGGATAACACTTCGGGTGGAAGATACGGTTATCGCATGTCTAAAGCCGCGCTTAATATCGCAGCAGTATCATTGGCACGTGATCTGACAGAGGATAATATTGCTGTCGGTATTTATCATCCTGGTTATGTGCAAACCGAAATGGTAAATAGTAATGGCGTGTTAAATAATGGTGATATCAGCGCGAATGAAGCAGCTGAGCGACTAATTGCTTTAATGGATAATTTAACTATGTCAGATTCAGGCGTATTTAAGCACTCAAATGGTGAAATATTACCTTGGTAACTTTATACCAATCCGTATAAGAAAGTGATCACTTAGCGATAATTTAAAGGCTTAGAGGTAAGGCTTTGATTGTAGATAATGGTTATTACCCTTATCAAAATCAATAACGCGGTATATAAGCCTTTAAAACTCGCCCTAGGGAAAGCATGAGACACCATGATAACTTTACAAAATGAATAAAATATAGAATACACTATATCTGACTCATTTTGCTTGTTCTAATGTCGTCCATACCCTCTAAGTAAGCACTTCTTTAGACGGAATGGTATTAGTTTAAATAAAGCAGTTTAGGAAAGAAAAATGAGCATTACTTCTCATCCTTATTTTTCTACCCGTATTTTGCTGCTTTTTCACGCTATTTACCACGACGGTTATTCTCTTTTGCCCTGCACTGTTATATCATTGCGCCACTATTTTATGTCTGTATTAAAGGCCTGTGACTATCAAAAGCGTTATTAATTTATGCAAAAAAGTTTTCTCCAAGAAAGTGAGTAAAACTACCGCTAAAACGACTCCTAAAAAGGACGCGAAAAAAAGCGCCCAAAGTAACACTACAGTTACAACTGCATCCTTTGATAATCCATTGATTTTCTCACGAGATCAGCATCCCGTTTCGCGTAAATTACTTAGCCCAAATGCACTAAAAGTATTATATCGCTTAAATAAAGGCGGTTTTGATGCTTACCTTGTTGGTGGCGGCGTTCGTGATATTCTATTAGGTTTTAAACCTAAAGATTTTGATATTGCAACCAATGCAACACCTGATGAAATTAAAGAACTGTTTAGAAACTGTCGCTTAATTGGTCGACGCTTTCGTTTAGCACACATTGTTTTTGGTCGTGAGATTATTGAAGTGGCAACCTTTCGAGGCCATCATGATAGTGCTTCTGAACAAGACAAAAGCTGTAAAAAAACATCTAAACAAAGCGAAGACGGCATGCTATTGCGTGACAACATATACGGTAGTATCGATGAAGATGCTGAACGCAGAGATTTTAGTATCAATGCGCTGTATTACTCAGCTAAAGACTTTAAGGTCTATGATTTCGCAAATGGTGTTCAAGATGTGAACGATAAAGTAATTCGTTTAATTGGTGATCCTGAAACGCGTTATCGTGAAGATCCTGTCCGTATGTTACGAGCAATTCGCTTTGCAACTAAGCTGGATATGCAAATCAGTGATGATACTAAGGCACCGATCAAAGAGCTATCTTCATTGATGGCCAATATTCCAGCAGCGCGTTTATTTGAAGAATTCTTAAAAATGTTTATTGCGGGCAAGGCTGTTGCGAACTTTGAGCAATTACGTAGTTATAACCTCTTTGGCTATTTCTTCCCTGCCGTTGATCAAGCGCTTAACAATGAGCAAGACGAACAACGTTTTTTACTCGACTTCATTATGTTGGCGATGGAAAATACCGACAAACGCATAAACAATGATCAACGAGTAACCCCTGCCTTTTTATTCGCTGCTATGCTTTGGTATCCTTTACAAAAACATATTCAGCAAATTAAAGTCACGACTCAACTAACTCCACAAGATCTATTCTTTGCAGCCCTAAATGAAATAATGCCAGAGCAGCAGCGTAGTATTGCCATTCCGAAACGATTCCAAGCAGTCATTAAAGATATTTGGATATTGCAAGATAAGTTAGGTCGTCGCGAAGGAAAACGAGCATTTAAAACGTTAGAACACCCTAAATTTAGAGCGGGTTATGACTTCTTATTATTACGTGCACAAATAGAAGCGACACCTGAACTTGATGAATTAGCACATTGGTGGACAGATTTTCAAGAAGTATCCAATGAAGCACGTATTCAAATGATCAAAGGCGTAAAATTGCCACAAGGCTCAAAACGACGCCCTGCTAAGAAGCGCCGTAAGCCCGCAGCAAAACCATCTGAATCATAACGGCAAACTAATGCAAAAAAAAATAATGGCGTATATAGGCTTAGGTAGTAATTTATCAGACCCAAGGGCTCAGGTAATCGATGCTGCTAAAGCAATAAACAATATATCCGCAAGTAATGTTATTGCGTTGTCATCGTTGTATTTGAGTAAACCTATGGGTCCTCAAGATCAAGATGATTACATCAACGCAGTAATTGCCTTAGAAACTAGTTTATCCGCGCTTGAATTATTAGACGCCTTACAAGGCATTGAAAATTCAACTGGTCGTGTGCGAAAAGACAACCGTTGGGGGGCAAGAATTCTCGATTGTGATATTTTACTATACGGTAATGAATCTATAGAAAATGAGCGTTTAACCGTTCCTCACTATGGCATGAAACTGCGAGAGTTTGTTCTACTTCCACTAGCAGAAATTGCTCCGTCTTTACATTTACCCGACGGTAGCTCAATCAGCGAACTTGCTAGTAAAATTAGCAGTAATGGTATAATACAATTATCATTATCAACTTAATGAATATTAAAAATATTACCCTTAACAGTATACTCATTAATGCTAATCGCTTAATAAACTAATTAACCTATTCGGAAAAGTCATGGCTAAAATCACTACTGCAAGTTTGCTCAACATGAAACAGCAAGGCGAAAAAATATCAACTATTACCGCCTATGATGCCAGCTTCGCAAAACTATTTGATCAAGCAGGCATACACGCCATACTTATTGGCGACTCTTTAGGCATGGTATTACAAGGTCAAGACAGTACATTACCAGTGACCATCGACGATATGGCGTACCATACACGCTGCGTAAAACGTGGTGTAGAAGAAACTCTTATTATTGCTGACATGCCATTTATGAGCTATGCCAATGAAGAGCAAGCACTAGCAAATGCTGCACTATTAATGCAAGCCGGTGCTAGTATGGTAAAGATAGAAGGTGGTTCTTGGCTTAATGGCACCATCTCTGCGCTCGTTGAACGTGGTGTTCCTGTTTGTGCTCATTTAGGTTTAACGCCGCAATCAGTCAATATATTGGGTGGCTTTAAAGTTCAAGGTCGTGACGATAATAAAGCCCAACAAATTATTGCTGATGCAAAAGCACTTGAAGCAGCCGGCGCTCAATTATTAGTACTTGAATGTATTCCCGCGAGCTTAGGTGAAGCCATCACGCAAGCGCTTACTATTCCAACGATTGGTATAGGCGCAGGTAAAGATACTGATGGACAAATATTAGTTATGCATGATGCCTTAGGAATTGCGTGTAATTATATGCCTAAATTTTCGCGTAATTTTTTGAAAGATACCGGTGATATTAAAAAAGCTATTGAGCTTTATATTAGTGAAGTCAGTCAAGGTAACTTCCCAGGTGACGAACATATCTTCAAGTAATCATCACAAACAAGTGAATTGAATGCTAATCAGCAAAGATTCAAATATAGAAAAATTAATAAGATACTAACAATAACAAACTTATAAGAAATAACGGCAAGAAAAATTATGGAAACAGTCAGTAAAATTAGTGAGTTACGTGCGCAAGTAAGATCATGGCGTCAACAAGGTTTAACCATTGCTTTTGTTCCTACTATGGGTAACTTACATGCGGGTCATATTTCGTTGGTGACTGAAGCACTTAAGCACGCTGATAAGGTAGTTGCCAGTATCTTTGTTAATCCAATGCAGTTCGGTGTAAACGAAGACATTGAGAACTACCCACGTACGATGATTGATGATCAGCAAAAATTAACAGACGCAGGTACTGCTTTACTCTTCACGCCAACACCTGACATTATTTACCCAAAAGGCCTCGCCAAACAAAGTTTTGTTGAAGTGCCAAATATTTCAGATGGGTATTGTGGGGAAAGTCGCCCTGGCCATTTTCGCGGTGTTGCGACTATTGTCTGTAAACTATTTAACTTAGTACAACCAGACGTAGCTTGTTTTGGCTTAAAAGATTATCAACAGGTACAAGTCATTCAAATGATGGTTGAAGACTTATCGATGCCTATCACTATTATACCTGTAGCAACCACGAGAGAAGAAAGCGGCTTAGCCCTAAGTTCTCGTAATGGTTACTTAACAGCAGAAGAAAAAGCTACTGCTCCAGCCCTTTACCAAAGCTTACAATGGTTAGCTGAACAAATTAAAACTGGTTATGCTCACCAAGACAGTATTGATTTTATTGGTTTAGCTAAACAAGCAGCGAAAGCTATTAATGATGCTAGTTTACACACTGATTATCTCCATGTTTGCCACGCACAAACATTACAGCCAGCAAGTGAAGATGATACTCAATTAGTTATTTTAGCCGCGGCGCATTGCGGTAAAGCTCGTTTAATTGATAACTTGCAAGTAAACCTAGCTTAATTATCTCCGCTTTTGATTATAAATGCTCACCTAGCTTATTTTATCCGCTTAGTGAGCACATAATAAAACACTGTTAAAACCGTAGCCATGACCCAAACTCCATTAAACTCTGGCGTCATAGTAGCGAAAAAAACCGATAAAAAATCGATATTGCGCTTCTATAAAGAGAACCATTATCCCGCAAGGTTCATTGGTTTTGACCATTGTTATCTTATTAAAGTAGATGACAATATTATTGCTAGTGTGATTATCTCACAAGGTAATAAATTACAGCAAGTAAACCCAAGCACCGAACACGACTCAAATAACAGCTATCTAAATTTGCCCCCCAATAAAACGCCATACTTATTACATGCTTTGCTTGTAGCGCCCAATTACCGGCGACTAGGGTATGCAGAACACTTGCTATCACATGCAATAATTAATCATCAACCGCTAATCTGCTTTGCGCAGGAACCCCTAAGAGAACTCTACTTAAATAATGGTTTTATTCATATTGAAGATAATTCAGTTAGCCAGTATTTACCCGCTGATTTTTACAGTCGATTTCAACAGTATTCAAAAAACAAACCTGAATTGAGAGCTTTTGTGCATCAGAATCTTGTTTGATAAGGCAAACTGATAACAAGTATTTTAAATGCAGTTTTGTCTTATTTTTCGCTTATGTGTTTTGCAAGCTTAGCTTAGTCCGAAATTTAACAAGGCCAATGCTGAGCCAAGTTGCTATAACAAATGGCGCGGTAAAAGCAGGTATTGCGACTATCTCAAATCCCCTTGTAAGCACCACAGTAGACAGAAGAGCAAAAAAGATAAGCCAATACCTATCAGGATAACGATCAATAAGAGCAATTACGACTAAGCAACCATTGAAACTATAAAACCCGAGAGTTGCACTCTCATGAGAAAAACCAAACGTAATTGCAACAAGTAACCCAGTAGCGGACCCCAACATAACCCATACGACTGTCTTATAAGAACTACACAGCAAGGCACAACAAAAAACAGCACCTGAAAGCCAACTGCCTTGCAACATAACTTGCCCTACACCACTGAGCACGCCAGAGAGTAAATCAATAAGCGATGTTGATAGCGGGACAACATTTCCACCTTGATTTATTCTTGGTATTTCCCAGAAATCAATGATCAACCCAATAATCCATATTGTAAGAATAAAAGGCGCAGTCAAGGGGGGAATATTAGGTATTTTGGTCATCATCATATGCATAAGAAATGCTGATAAAGCCCCACCAAATATAACCAAGAAGAGAGATATCAAGTTAAGTGGTAAAAGAGAGAAAACAGCAATTCCAACCAGCGCAGCATTGAAGCCATAAAAGCCTTTTTTTGCACGGTCTGAATCATATTGAAATATTTCAACGATAGCTAAACTCGATAACATTGCCAGTGTGCACCCTAGCAACATCGTCGAAGAATTTATGCCAATACCAACTAAGAATAAAAAGCCAGTCACAACGTTTGATTGCAACATGATTTGAGCCGAGCTATGTAAAAAATATTTGCTACTATGCTCTAGGTGATGATTCATAACTAGATTTTCCCGAAACTAGGAGCATCACTGTCGACAGTAGCAACTATAGTTATTACTAATCTCAACGATTAAATAACGATGATGAGGAAAAATGATCTTAGGTATTCATTAGTCACTAAGGGTTATTAGCAACTAATGAGTTTAACAATTGAAGTTAGTTGTTGCTGATATATTTTATCGTGGTAATAACTTGTTCAACCGATGTAGCCCAAGCTTGTGCTGATGCATCCACTTCCTTTAACGGGTGAATTAAGTCTTCACTATGAAGCGTGATATAAGGCTTATTTAACGCAGCGCAATAACCCGCGTCGAAGGCAGCATTCCACTGTTTGTACTTATCACCAAAACGGATAATAGCAAGATCACAACGCTCAATAAGCGTTTTTGTTCGTATGGCGTTCACTTTGGCCGATTTATTATCTCGCCAAAACTGCTCTGTTTCAGCACCAAGATGATCACCCGCACTATCACTTGTCTCATGATGAGTAACCGCCGAAGAAAAGACGACAGTTAAATTACTATCCTGACAACCTTGGATAATTTTTTCACGCCAATCAGTATGAATTTCACCGGAAAGGTATACATTTAATTTCATCGTTACGCCCTATTTATCTTTAGCCAAAACTATAGATATCCATAATACATGAATTACGCGTTATTCAATATATGCAAAGCGTGGAATAACATTTCACTATATGAAAAACGATGTGGGTGATGGTGTGATTAACGTCAGCATATTCAAGACAGCAGCTATTTAAACTGAATGAGCAACTTTAGCTAGAAAACACCTAATAGATTCAATAATAAAGCCCTTCTATAGTTAACTATAGAAGGGCTTTAGAGGCATCAACTAACAAACATATACTTGTTAGCTTTTTTCTTCTAGCCGAGATTGTGGAATAATAAGATGTAATTCACTACTAAATCATATCGAAAAATACTATTTAAACTAAAGTCGTGAGTCAATTATCCACGCCACTTATAAAGGTAGCTTCCAAGGCATAACTTGAATCTATCTCGATTAACAATCTATTCTTGAGAAGTTTCTGCAAGAGGAGTCATAGTCACACTCACTTTTACATCTTTGAATCCAGCCTCTTCAAGTTGTTGCCTAATGCTATCACTGGTTGAAATATTATCATTCGCTGAACTATCACTAGTACTACGCTTATTCCTACTCGTCATTGCTGTACTTTGCTCTATGTTTTGACTTTGTAACAAGGGTCTTTCATTATTCCATATGACCTTACCTGCATATTGCTTTTCGGCAGAAAAAGTACCATTTATTGTCGTTTTCAATGGTCTTAATATCTGGCTTAGATAGTATTCTATGGTAGATAAACCATTTTGCTGAATCATCCAAGGCCAATCCCATTTGGTATTCACCCCAGGAATATTTCTATGTTCCCATTGATGCGCAATACTTTTCTCTTCGGTAGCAGAACGCCCAATAACGAAGTTTGCCGTCTCATTAGGTCTGTTTTCAGGATGACTTAATAAAGCATTACCACCCCAGCGCATAAAACCATTAATAGCTAAGTCATAGGAAATATCAGCGTCAAATTCATAAGGATAACTCACAGTAGCCTTATACAATTCTATTGAGGCATCCACCTGAGTATAAGCTGGAACTGTAGTATTATATCCCACTCTTATCTTTTTAATGTCTGTTTCACCATTACTCTCACCCCAAGTATGGCCAGCTGTAACAGTCACAGAAACTGAAGTATCAGCACCACCAGTTACGCTAGGTGACTTCCATGTGTTTTCTAACGTGACGGACCCCGAAACACTCGTGTCGTTAGACTGTGACCAATCAGTTCCTTGCGAATACTCTAAAAAAACAGTCATAACCTGAGGAATAGAAAGATCATTAACACCAGTTCCCGTTACTGTATTTATCAGCTCTTTATCAGTCACAACTCTGTTTTCTACAGCAGTAAAAGAGTCTACATCCATTACATATTGAAAATTTGAAACTGTAATAGAACTCTTCTCACCACAACGATAGCCAGAACAACTACCGTCATTACTTCCTTTAATTTCATAGCTATGATCTGCACCTAAGTTGATATCCATATCTTCACCAACATAGTTTGAACCATTACCTCCAACCCAGGCAAATCCCATATAATGTGTAAGGTATGATAAAGGCTTAATAAAATTATCTTTTTCAGCCATTAGCTCATCTTCAACTTGATAGGCTGTGCCTGCAGGTACATAAAGTGCACTACGAGTGGGGATATCAACTTTTGGCCTATTTGGATAACACCAGGTATTTCCTGCACTACCACGCTTTATCTCACCGCTATAACCGCCTCCCATAATCACCCAGTTATCAGCTAAGGCAGTAATTTGCCATTGCCCCATTTTACTGACAACTACATCATTATAACGCTCCGCTTCTGCCTTTGTTAATGCACGGTAATCACTCGCACACCTGTCTCTTATACACATCTGACGCTGCCGACGAAGAGGATAGTGTAGATC
>OJBR01000253.1_pt1 | contig 29193 bp, 27 predicted proteins | sample 1591161 | NCBI WGS metagenome assembly OJBR01 (sample SAMN05416803, study PRJEB24817) | seawater metagenome | isolation source: Sea water | place: Canada:Atlantic | collected 2013-07
TCTACACTATCCTCTTCGTCGGCAGCGTCAGATGTGTATAAGAGACAGATACAAACTATAGCGTTTTCTTAAAATTATTTTTTTATGTTGTGGGTGCTCCATCGTAAACTTAGGCATAACAAACGCTAGCCATAACGTCAGTAATAAACCACTTAGTCCAAAAAACAAATACATCACTTGGTAGCTGGCAGAGAAAACACTGAAACCTAACCAGATTAAAGCATAACAAGTTAATGATGCAGCCGACTTTATTGACATTAATTGTCCAAGCTTTGCGGCGGCCTCATCCTTTTTAAACCACTGCAAGCTCAATGAGGTATTTAAGGTTTCGTAATAATGAAAACCAATGGACATCAATACCGTAGTTGCATAAAGGCCGTAAATACTGGGAAAAAGTCCTGTAACAGCAACACCTATAGATAGTAGACACAAAGAAATCAACGCAAAAACTTGTTCGGTAAACACTAATAAGACAAAAATTGCGGTAAATGCTAAGAAACCAGGGATTTCCCTTAAAGACTGCAACATACCTATTTCAGCACCCGTAAACGCAGCTTGCTCAATAACAAAATTATTGAGCATAGCCATCCAACCGGCAAAAGTCATTGACATGACAATGCTAGCAATAGCTAAGAAAACAAAAGGACTATGCCATGTATGACCCTGCTCAGCTAAAACGGGTACTGCTTTTTCTGTAGTTGCTTTTTCCATGTGGGTCTATTGCCTTAATTAACTAACGCTAGGTTACTGATACCAATCCCATTAAATTATTACTCACTTGTGCTGGTTAAAATACTTCACGACTGCGTTGCTCTCAATCCCAATAGCCAGCTATTACTCAATCGAGCGCCTTGCCCTGATGTATTTTTCCTACGCACAACAAGATCACAAACTTAATGAAATTGGTATGACACTCGATAACTTACATAAAGCAATTCGCATTAAGTAATTCACCCAGAGTAAATAAGTATCAAAAAATAGCTATCCAAGTATTTTTATAACGTTCGACTTGTGTCACTACAATGACCATTATATGATGATTTCAATATGACCAATAGCGACAATTATGACAGTTAGTTTATCAATTCAGACAAAAGGTGTGTGGCATCAAAGAAGCTCTAACAGGCTTTATTCAACGTTACCTCGCTCGGTATTACCTTTGTCAGCAGAGTTTAAACCTATGACTCAGATCACTAGTCACTCCCACCCGTGGTCACAACTTTCCTATTCTTGTGTTGGTGTTATGCATATTGAAACTGATGCAGGTATTTTTGTTATTCCGCCAGAACAAGCATTGTGGCTACCACCAGGTATGGCTCACCAACACTTTTGCAAAAATAAAGTCAGTTATCGTAGTTTATATTTCGATCCTATTTTAAGTGAAATGTTAGGTAATAAAGTTCGCCCACTAACCGTTGACCCTTTATTAAAATCATTGATATTAGAGATTTCTAACTGGCCTGAAGACTATGAAGAAACAGCAGAAACGCAGCGTTTTCTGCTGGTATTACTAGATCGCTTAGCGATAGCTAAAAGTAATGAGCTTTTTATGCCAACGATCCAAGATAAAAGACTTTTACCTATTATTGAAACCTTAAACCAAGAGCCCGCAAATAAATTTACCATAGAGCAATGGGCACTAAAAGTAGGTGCCTCAAGTCGAACCCTAAATAGATTATTTAATCAAAATTATGGCATGGGTTTTAGTCGATGGAAACAAAAGCTGAGAATATTAAAGTCATTAGAATTACTTAACAGCAATGCACAACTTGTCGATATCGCTTTTGAGCTAGGTTATGAATCTACATCAGCCTTTATAACTGCTTTTAAAAAACATTTAGGTTGTTCGCCTAAAAAGTACCTTGCGACTTAATATCCTTAATAGAGTCCAATTAAACTTAGATCGACATAAGTTAATTCTTTCAGTTTTCCCATCAACGTTTTGATTTTACAAACAAAAAAGCCCCGTTATTTCAACAGGGCCTCAATGTAATTTTACTCGATGATCACTATTAAAATATTATAAGTATTATTGTTCTAAACGCTTGGTTAATGCTTGTGCTAAATCATGCTCGATTGTCGCAAGTTCATCTTCAAAGAAGAACTTATCGGTATCAAACGGTTTTAATAATTTCACATCGTTAGTGGTTTCATCATATTTTGCTAAAAATACTTTATCCATCCACTTCATATTACGCCCTTCGGTAAACATCAAAGCAAAGGCTCTTTCTCCGCCAACTTCACATTCACCCATGATTGAGATTTTACCCGCCGACGTTGTCATAGAAAGGTGACGTGATGGGCGGCTAATCGACGGTAATTCACGGTATATTTTATCAAATATTTGGCTAACAGCACTAAGTGGTGCGGTAAAATAATGATGTTCACCTGTTGGTCTGGCGCAATACATAGAATGAAAACTAATTAACATAGTCCCTAAGATATTAGCTAAATCTATCCAGTTTTGCGCACTGCGGTCTATATCGATAGAACCATCTTTATGCTCGAATAAGCTTATGTGATTCATCATTGGGCTTTGGCTGCGAATGACCACACCATGGCGTTGCAAACGACGAATAGCAGCGATGGTTGTTGGATTTAGTAATTCACGCGGTGTAGAAAAGTGCGCCATCCAAGCCAGCTGAATACCGTTTTCATGTAACTTATCAAATACCGCTAACATGTTGTCGTACTTACTGCTTAAAATCATTTCCGGTTGGAAAGTCAACGCACGCGTAGCAAGACGAACCGTTTTAATGTGCAATAAGTCTCTATCTTCCATTAATGGCGTGACATATTGTTCAAAACGACTAGCCGGCATATAACCACCGTCACCGCCGGTAATTAACATATCAGTGACTTCTTTATGCACTTTTAAATAACGATGAATTTGGTCAATTTCTTTTTGGATAAACATATCTTCGTCACCACGCACTTGGGCATGACGGAAACAGTAAGTACAAAATGAAAAACAGTTTTGCGTCGTTTTATCAAAAATTAACTGACACTGAGGGTACTTATGCTGGCTACCATCAAGAAACTCTATTTCACCTTGTTCATTTTCGAACCAAGGTTTGTTCAGTTGTTGGTTACCATCGTGTGGGCTGGTTTTTTCTTGATATGCTGCAACAATAACTTTTTTCTCAACCACGCTTGCCGACAAGTATTCATCGACGGTCACTTGGTTAATCATATTAGGCTGTGGCATCACTAATTGAAAGACAGAATCTTCATAAAAGTTAGTCCAGTCAATGCTGTTTAAACTATGCTTAGTGGCTAAAAAACGATAAACCTCGATAAAAAGTTCACGCTCTTCAATATCACCGATATCGATGTTATTAGCTTCAAGGATTTCAACCACGCGGCGAAACCCTGAAAGACCAGTGTATTGATCTTTTTCATCAAACATATGGGCTTCTTTATCTAACAGGCCCGAATGTTGTGGATAAGACGCGTGTAAGCGACTTAGTAACCCTGGTGACAGTAATTTTTCATCTTTAATAGTTTGGCGAACATCATCACTGTAGTGATATACATCCATCATGTCATTAATATCCATTTCGCTTACATCACTGATGCCACGTTTTCGTACATGAACATTACCATCTAACACTAGGTTATTAGGCTGACCATCGCTAGGGTTGAGTTCTTTTGGGTCAAGTAAAGCAACATCAATATGCTGAGATTTACTTGTTGAAACTTTAGAAGTGGAATTACTCATAACAAGGTTCTCTGGTGCAAACTCGATCTTTAAGGAGTGCACGCTTTTGTTTAAATTAATAGGAAGTGAGGCTAATAAATCAAATATTTTATGATGTGATTTTCAAAGAAAGCACTAGGTGAATCAAGCGAGTAAAAATCACCTAGTCATGAGCTTTGGTAATAACCTTAATAAAAAAATGTCTATATCGAACTTGTTTGATGTTAAGTAATAAACTGAAACCTTCCCTTAGCTATACTGGCAAGCATGTAGCCTAGCTTATTAATTATTACTCCAATACCAATTACACAATGAACTACTTAGCCAATGAACTCACTGCCGACTGAAAGTCCCCAATCAAAAAAGCTACTACCCAGTACCAGTATGTTGGCCGCCTTTGATGCTGCAGCAAGAACAGGCAGTTTTACTGCGGCAGCAAAAGATCTAGCATTAACGCAAGGGGCTATTAGTCGCCAAGTGAATGCACTAGAGCTGCAGATAAGTGTTAATTTATTTCATCGTCATAAACAGAATATATCGCTAACCGAAGCCGGAAAAACCTACGCTAAAGAAGTCAATTCAGCGTTAAGTCATATACGCTCCGCAACACTAAACCTCATGACAAACCCCGATGGTGGCATACTTAATATTGCAATATTACCTATGTTTGGCTCTCGTTGGTTAATGCCAAGACTGGCCGATTTTTTAGCAAAACACCCACGAATAACCATCAACACTGTATGCAAACTGTCACAATTTGATTTTTCTCACGAAGATATTCATTGCGCTATTCACTTTGGCAAAGCTGATTGGTCACAAGCCAACTGTACTTTTTTAATGGCGGAAGAAAGCGTTCCTGTGTGTTCACCAACATTATTTGAACAAGCTGAATTGGCAAAGACGCATAATGTTTGTGCCCGTTTAATTAATTTACCGCTATTACATATCGCAACTAGACCAAACGCTTGGCAGTGCTGGTTTGATGAGCATAAAATTAGTTCAATAACGAAAGAGCAAGCAAAGAAAAAAACACTACAGGATATGCATTTTGAGCAATTCTCCATAGCAACTAATGCTGCTGTAGCAGGGCTAGGCGTGGCCTTATTGCCGAAATTTTTGGTTGAAAATGAATTGCAGCGTGGTGAGTTACAAGTGATTTGTAACAAACCCCAACATACTGATAATGGCTATTACTTAGTCACCCCCAATGACAAACTTAACTATGCTCCCATGATAGCTTTTACCCGTTGGTTATCTCAGACCATCACCAGTGAAAAAACCTCTACTTCGAATAAATAAAGATCTCTGTTGTTCTAATTACGATTAAAGTTCTCTCCCGATAAATTTAGGTTATTTACTGTTTAACAGTTTGATACTTCGCTCAAATAAGATAAATTAAGTTTTATGCGTAGATCATAATAACTAAGGTATTGGCATAAGTAGGCTATACCTAGTACAACCTCTCATTTTTAAAAAAATCATTGCCTCTTAATGAGGTCTTTAGTTACTAGGAGTCACCAATGAAAACGTTATTAACCTTTATCTTATATTTGATGATTGGCAATGTTCACGCTGCAGAACCAGAACATGGTTTTGTTAATAAGAGTGATTCAGGCACGCTTCAAGCTTGGAACGCTGAAAGAAATGAATGGAATGATATTGATTCATTTTGGCAAGATTTTGCTCAGAAAAATAAAGCTAAATCATGGGGTATTACTGATACATACCCCAATTATGATGAGGTAAACGAATTTGATACACTTGTCATAGAGTTAAAACAAGGTACTTGTTTGATGCAGTTTTATCATGCTCGGTGGAGACGTGCCAATGACGTTCAACGTTGGCATGATGCTTTTAATGAGTATAGTGCTTGCCCTTATGTCTTTGATTAATTAGAGTCTCTAGGCAAACTATCACAAGTTAGTTTTGAAAAGTTTATTAACAACAAGGAGAGTCCAATAATGGATTATTTTATAGGCGCACTGAAAAAATATGCTGATTTCACTGGCAGAGCTCGCAGACAAGAATATTGGATGTTCATACTTATTTATATGATTATCAATATTGTTTTAGCGATTCTTGGTTTGGAAGTTATTTCGGCATTGGTCGGTCTTGGACTATTGATCCCAAGTATTAGTATCGCAGCAAGAAGATTGCATGACACTGGCCGTTCAGGTTGGTGGCTGTTAATTGCATTACTTCCTGTCATCGGAATTATCGTGCTTATCGTGTTCTTAGCGCAAGATGGACATGATACGAATGATTATGGTGTAAACCCTAAATCTGGCGCGACTGCATAACAGCTGCTAGCTTATCAACGCGGCAGTTATCGCCGCCTTGATAAGCTGACAAAAATAGTTGAATAACTCCTAAGTAAAACTTGCTGGGCGACTACCTTCCATTAATATGTCTAATTTTACTTGTGCTTTTTTGCTATCCGCTAAGTCTATTACTTCAATCATTTCACACTCATCTCTGATCATTTCAGCAATAAGACTAGGGTAATGACGACAGTCTTCAGGTCTGTCTAAGTATATGCTGCAGGTATACATGTTTGGGTCAAGCGGGTTTTTCTTCGGAGCAATATCAAGAAAGGGACAGCTTGTTAGCCTTTGTCTTGTTTCAGGGTCGAACCATATCTCGTTGTTTATCACGTATTTGAATATGTCAGGATTAAATATTTCCCACAGGTCAATTTCTTCTTTTGTTGCAGCAAGATCTTCTCCCCCGTATTTGATACAACATTTTCCACACTGATTACAATCTTTCATAGTTCGTTATTTAATTGGCTAAACACGGTTTCATTATATCATCGATGCTATTTGTAATTCTCTTCCGGTTACTATTTTCGAGTTTGGCATTGAAGCACAAAGTCCATACGCGCTTTAACTGATAGACTATAAAGGACTACGCTACTAGCTATCATGGTATATTCTTTGCCATGAGTAATATATTGACTTAACCGCTAATAAGGTAAATAAATAGTAAAGGTAGTGCCTTCATTTTCCTTACTCGTCACCTCTATTTTACCTTCATGTTTTTCAATTATCCCAAAGGAAACAGATAAACCTAACCCAGTACCAACACCAACAGGCTTAGTAGTAAAAAAGGGATCGAAGATTTTATTAATTATTTCTTTAGGTATACCAACACCATGATCACTTATTTCAATCGTTAAGTACCCTCTTCCTTCTTTTTTTAAAATACCAGTCGAGATGTCTAGAACACCTTTGTCTTTTGTTGCATGAGCCGCGTTTATAAATAAGTTCAACAGTACTTGGTTAATTTCACCTGGATGACAATAAACTTTTGGCAACTGTTTAAAGTGCTTATTTACCGTTAAACAATATTTGAGTTCATTCCAGACAACTTTAAGTGACTCATCAATAAGTGCGTTAATGTCGCAGGGCTCTTTTTCAAAAGAACCAGAGTGACTCACTTTATTCAAGTTACTAACAATTTCTTTAACTCGATTTAAGCCTTTGTCTGTTTCAGCTAGCATCGACTTCACATCACCTCTTATATAATCAATGTCTTCTTGTTCTCTTAATTTTTGGTAGGCTTGAGCAACATCATGTGATGCTAGTGAAGGCAAATGAGTCAGCATCAAATCATCTAGCATTAAAAATGAATCGACATATTCAGACAGCATAGATAAGTTACTGATTGAGTAACCTATTGGATTATTTATTTCATGAGCAACGCCTGCCGCAAGCTGACCTATAGAGGCCATTTTTTCAGATTGTATGAGCTGTTGCTGAGTTGTTCTTAATTCTTTTACTGTTGACTCAAGCTGAATACAATTGTCATAAAGACTACGCGTTTTGTCATTTAATAGCTGCTCAGCAAGTAATCTCGCTTTTCGCTCCCGCTCATAGGCAACTCTATAAGGATCTGGCTTATTCATTGTGACCTTCAAAGGTGACGACTAACTTACAACGCGAAGCACCATGATGCATGCACTCGGGGTGCGCAATTGATACTTTTTCATTGAATTGATCCGCGGCACCAAAAATTAAACCGATACTTACATGGCATAATTTACGTTTAGAGCTGTAATACATGATGAGGGTGCTATCATCTACCGTTTCATATTCAAAGGTGGGTAAATACGCTTTAGGATGAAGACGTTTTACTTCAACATGAATGAGATTATCTATTGCAAGTAAGAAGCTTTTTAAGCTATCTATCGTGGAGATGTCTACTGGGCTAGTATCATATAGCTTCTTAAATAAATAACGGCCAAACTTTTCAATTAACTGGTCAATTTCAATACCGGTTTTAATCGATAGTGCTTTCACCATATTTATCAGTTCACTATCTTGATATTGCTCTCCGCTGGTATATACCCCTTGTGATGGAGGCTTGGTTTGTTCAATTAATTCATTCCACTGCTCCATTCCCATTTGTTCCACAATCATATCTGAGAATGCTGTATATATAGATCCTTGCATAATATCTCCATTTTTATTATTTATATAACTAAAATGCTAACCATATTAATCCAGTTTAGTACTTAATTGATTAAACCCATAACTGATATAAAAATCAATAGATAAGGTAGCATTACTAAAGCACTTCAGCATAAAGATCGCTCACAAAATCAATAAAGGCTTTAACTTTAGGTATTTTGGCGCGATGTTTCGGGTATAGCGCATAAATATCAACTTTTTCCATGCCCCAGCCAGGCAATATATTGACTAACTGACCTGAAGCGACTTCCTGACGACACATGTAATCGGGTAACGCAGCAATGCCTAAGCCATCGACTATGGCTTGTTTGAGCATGGAGAAATCATCCACTAGCAATCGTGGTTGACAATCTACGGTAAACTCTTCTTTTTTTGCTGAGAGTAAGTTTAGATTTAAGTCATTATTTCCTGAGATATTGAGTGGATTCATTATCAGTAATTGATGTTCAATTAATTGCTCGACTTCCTCTGGGTTACCCTCTTTAGCTAAATAGTTTGGGCTGGAAAATATTTTTCGGTTAACAGTACCCAACTTTTTTGCAATTAACATGGAGTCTTTTAACTGCCCGATACGAATGACGACGTCAAAGCCCTCTTCAATAAAATCGACCCGTCTATTCACTAAGTTAAGCTGTACTTTAAGATCCGGATACTGATGCATAAATTTGCTAAGTGCTGGTTTTAAGACATGTTGGCCGGTAGCAACAGATGCCCCTATTTTTAAATCGCCTGTATAGCTGTGAAAAAGTTCACACACCGAAGCTGTCGCTAAATCCAATTCTTCATGAATGCGTTTGCAGTGCGCTAAGTAACGACGTCCCGCTTCAGTTAAATGCTGAGAGCGTGTTGAACGTTCGAGTAAAGTGACTGCAAGGTTTCTCTCTAAGCGCGATACCTTTCGGCTGACATTTGCTTTAGGCATGCCAAGTCTATCCGCTGCGAGAGTAAAACTACCGGTCTCTACAACAGCTAAGAAGACCATCATGTCATTTAAATCATGTTCCATTGCTGTATTCCCTAAACACAACCCTTATGTAAAGCGTGAAATAAAAAGGCCTATCTACACGTTCTTCAATAAACAATTATTGTTGTTGATAATGAGATTATCATATCAACAAAGCGGTATTTATCAAACAATGCTTAGCACTTATAATTGTAATAACTGAAACAACTTACCCAATTATTAGGAGCAGAACATGCAAGTACTTAGCAGAAAATCACTACCCTTAGGCGGTTTTGCCGGTTTAACCGAGCACCGCTTAGTAACTGACCGTCGTATTTTTGGCTCACGTAAAGCGCCTAATTCTGTTGATGGTATCGGCAACTTTGTTTATTTAGCTGACGCACAGTTTAATCCTCGCGGTGAAACTCACATGCATCCTCACAAGGAGATTGACGTTATTTCGATCATGATGACGGGCCGAGTAAGTCACGAAGGTTCTTTAGAGCATGGCCAAAGTTTAAAAGCTGGTGAAGTACAAGTTCAACGTGCTGGTGGTGAAGGTTTCTCACACAATGAGATAAACCCTGACAACACTAAAAACCGCATGTTGCAATTATGGGTATTACCTGAAGTGGCAGGAGAACCAGCTGGTTATAAGCATTATCCATTAAAGGCAAAAGGTGTCAGCCGCATTTATGGAGGTCAAAAAAGCCAGAACAAAACCTTTGCCAGTAAAACAACCATTGATGTTGTGCGCTTATCATCAGGTGAAAACATTAGCTTTAGCAAAGAAGTATTAGCTTATGTCAGCAAAGGTACAGCTGATTTTTCAGATGAAAATAACCGTTTTAGTGCCGAAGATGGCGATTTAATTCGTAGCTACAAAACCGACATTACAGCTACCAGTGACGTAGAAGTAATCGTGGTTGGTCAAGGTTAAACATAAAGCACGATGATTGAATATCGGTCGATATCTCAACATCGGCCAGTATTTATTAGTTAACAATATTTTAGTAATTATAAATTTTCGGAGTAATTTATGACACCGCCTAATAAACACTTACTTGCACTTATTAGCTATTTAGCTCTGGTTCCTTTGGTGTATTTTATTCCTGCTTGGATTAGTCCATATCTGCCCGATAACAAACTACTGCAAGTGTGCATTGTGGTCGCGATAATTGTGCCTATTATTTCTTATATTGTGATGCCAATTACCATGAAAGTATTAGTGAGAAAGAATACTGAGAAACGTGGCCCGAAAAGTTACATCGCAACTTAGCATTCTATATGCTGATACTTCATGCCCCACACCTCAATTCTCACATTTTAAGAAGTCAGACACAAAAAAGGCGCTATAAGCGCCTTTTCATCAAGTGTCATTAAGTGGTAGCTAGATTCTACTAACTATACCTTACATTAAGACTTTGCTTTTGCGTCGGCTTCTTGGATTTTAACTTTCCAAATTTCAGGACCTGTTACATGAGCAGATTCACCTGTGCTATCAACAGCAACAGTGACTGGCATGTCTTCTACTTCAAATTCATAGATAGCTTCCATACCCATGTCTTCAAAGGCAACGACTTTTGCTTTTTTGATTGCTTTTGAAACAAGGTAAGCAGCACCACCGACAGCCATTAAATAGACTGATTTGTGATCTTTGATCGTTTGACACGTTGCTGCGCCACGTTCTGCTTTACCAATGGTGCCTAAAAGACCTGTTTCAGCTAACATCATCTCGGTAAATTTATCCATACGTGTTGCTGTTGTAGGGCCAGCTGGACCTACCGCTTCATCACCAATGGCATCTACAGGGCCTACGTAATAAATAAACTTGTCAGTGAAATCTACTGGCAGTTTTTCGCCTTTAGCTAACATGTCTTGAATACGTTTATGCGCCGCATCACGACCTGTTAAGATGGTACCGCTAAGTAAAACAGTTTCACCTGTTTTCCATTCGCTAATGTCAGCTTTACCTAATTCATCAACATTCACACGACGAACATTTTCACCAACTTCCCAAGTGATTTCTGGCCACTCTTCAAGCTTAGGTGGCGTTAAATCAGCAGGGCCAGATCCATCAAGATGGAAATGTACATGTCGAGTAGCCGCACAGTTAGGGATCATAACAACGGGTTTAGAAGCCGCATGTGTTGGTACTGAATTAATTTTCACATCCACAACAGTTGTTAAACCACCTAAACCTTGCGCGCCAATACCTAATTTATTTACACGCTCAAAAATTTCAAGGCGTAACTCTTCTTCCGCATTTTGTGGTCCACGTTCCATTAAGTCTTGAATGTTCACTGGGTCCATTAAGCTCTCTTTCGCTAATACGCCTGCTTTCTCAGCCGTACCACCAACACCTATACCTAACATTCCTGGTGGACACCAACCAGCGCCCATTGTAGGTAATGTTTTAACAACCCAGTCAGCAATCGAATCAGATGGGTTTAACATCGCCATTTTTGTTTTGTTTTCACTACCGCCGCCTTTGGCAGCAATCATGATTTCAAGCCCTGAGCCAGCAACCATATCGATATGTACAACAGCCGGCGTATTGTCTTTAGTGTTTTTACGCGCGCCTGTTGGGTCTGCAACAATAGAAGCTCGTAACGGATTATCAGGATTCAAATACGCACGACGCGTACCTTCATCAACCATTTGTTGTACGGTCATATCAGTTTTATCCCACTGAACTTCCATACCCACTTTAACAAAACAGGTAACAATACCGGTATCTTGACAGATAGGACGTTTGCCCTGTGCTGACATACGTGAGTTAATTAAAATTTGTGCTATTGCGTCTTTCGCCGCCGTTGATTCTTCTTTGTTATAGGCTTTTTCTAGTGCCTGAATAAAATCAATCGGATGATAATAAGAAATATATTGCAGTGCATCTTCAATACTATCGATTAAGTCTTGTTGTTTAATGATGGCCATAGTGCTCTCTATTAGCTTGAATATTCTTTAATATTGCGTGGTTGAAAGTTATAATAAATCTACTACATATAATAACCTGCTATTGAAAGTGCTACCAGTCTCTTATTACTGATAATAACTATTTAATTAGCGAATACTTAGAGTATGCAAAACCTTGTTCAATGCCACTAACAATACATTTACCGACAGAATTAATGCTTCACTTAAAACAATGAAAAGCAAAGTGTTAATTTCAGCGAAAGAACTGCCTCTGAAAAGTGGTACTACAACCAAGGACATTTTTTCTCCGATGGCGCAACAGCCTTGGGCAATGTGGTTAGACTCGGGTAATAGCGATCATATTGATAGTCGTTTCGATATTTTAGTATGGCAGCCATTACTGACACTGACTTCACGAGATAATAGTACTGATATTTGCTTTCCTCAATTAAAGAACAATATAAACAGCAGTGATGATCCATTATTACTGTTGAAACAACTGCAACTTCAGTTATTTAAAACACCTAATTCAGTTCATGAATTCCTGCCCTTTTTAGGCGGGGCACTCGGTTATTTCTCTTATGATTTAGGTCGTCGGTTTGAGCAACTACCTAATTTGGCTAAACAAGATATTGATTTACCTGATATGGCAGTTGGCCTGTACGACCGCGCCGTAATATTTGATAAAAACTCAACAACGTTTTACTTAATTTGTCCAGATGATGAGCGTACCGAGATTGAAATATCATTAGTCAACTCGGTTAATAGCGAAAATAAAGCACCTAAAAGTATAAAAACTGAAGTGGATACGCAGAGCTTTCATTTAACAAGTAGCTGGCAATCAAATATGGACAAAGCTGGCTACATTGAAAAATTTAATCAGGTGCAAAATTATTTATTAAGCGGTGATTGCTATCAAATTAATTTAGCACAACGTTTTAGTGCCCAATACCAAGGTGATGAGTTTGAGGCTTATTTAGCCTTAAAGTCAGCAAATAAGGCGCCGTTTTCTGCTTTTATACGCTTAGACAATGCAGCGATACTAAGTGTGTCTCCTGAACGATTTTTACAATTGTCACAAGGTAAAGTACAAAGTAAACCGATTAAGGGCACAATGCCACGCAGCGATGATAAAGTTCAAGATGAGAAAAATGCTGAGATATTAAGGCATTCAAGCAAAGATAATGCTGAAAACTTAATGATTGTTGATTTACTGCGTAATGACATCAGTAAAAGTTGTCAAGCTGGCTCGGTAAAGGTACCGAAACTTTTTGATATTGAAAGCTTCCCTGCTGTACATCACTTAGTAAGTACCGTTGAAGGAACATTGGCTAGTGATAAACATGCTACTGATTTACTTCGTGGCGCTTTTCCTGGAGGCTCTATTACGGGTGCGCCTAAAATACGCGCAATGGAAATAATCGAAGAGCTAGAGCCACACCGTCGCAGTGTTTATTGTGGTTCAATTGGTTACCTTTCTAATTGTGGCTCCATGGATACCAGCATTACTATTCGTACCTTAATTTGTCAGCCAAGCGAACTATCTTCAAATACAGCTGTTAATGATGATAAAACGATTCACTGCTGGGCCGGTGGCGGATTAGTCGCTGATTCAACCGCAGAGAGTGAGTATCAAGAAACCTTTGATAAAGTTAATTGCATTTTACCGGTATTATCAAAGCTCAATCAGGTGTAGGCTTTAACTATACTGGTTCCACTTGAAGATGCATGATTCAGCTGGAATTAGAAACGCCTTAAGGGAAGGCTGGGCAAATCATACTCTGCGTTACCTTTCTTTTTAAGGACGCTACATGGATGTAGCTTATTAGAGAATGCAGGAGCATATTCTCCTGAAGAACCCTTAATAAATAAATGTGCCTTAATTATGAATCGCTCAGACTTCCTGAAACGAGCATCTTCGAGTGGAGCGGGTATAACACCTTAGCTAACGTCTTAACTAATAACCTAACTAAGACAACCAATACCAATACATCGTACTGTTAAAGAGTACCGTTACAGAGTGATAACAATGACTAAAGATGAATTTTTATTACGCTTTAACTTATTACAGTTGACCGAGTCTGAGCATAACTATCAGCATCATTTACCACTTAGGTCGGCAGCTGTACTCATTGCTTTGGTCGAGTCAGACAGTGGTGAAGGTTTACAGGTACTGTTAACGAAACGAGCTAGTCATTTAAAACATCACCCGTCGCAAGTGAGTTTTCCCGGCGGGAAAGTAGAACTAGAAGATAAATCACTTATAGATACCGCCCTTCGAGAAGCTTTTGAAGAAATAGGCTTGTCTCGTGACGCAGTAACTGTGGCAGGTCAACTACCACCCTATGAGACCATTAGCGGTTTTCAAGTTACGCCTATTATCGCCATTGTAGCCAGTTCACAAATTTACCAAATAGATACAAATGAAGTTACTGAAGTATTTCAGGTACCCCTACAGCATTTTTTAACCACTACTGACCATCATATGTTTGTCGTCCACAAAGGTGGTAAACAACACAATGTGCATTTCCTCCCCTACAAAGAGTACAATATTTGGGGTGCCACTGCGGTAATGCTCAAAGATTTAGTTGCCCACATAAACTAATCAATTCGCCAGTTTTCCTATTTCCACCTCCCTTGTTAGTGCATTTAGTTCTTTAATAGTTGAATATTTTGGTTCTTTATTTGTGCACTTTCAGCTAGAATTACTACCGTTAAAATGAATCGACAATAATCCCATTATTCTAATAAAAACCAGTTATAATTCGGAAAAGGACATTAAAACCCATTTTTGATATTGTAACACCCCATTTCCTCGAGCTTTCGCTTAGAGAGTTTTGGGTCTATAATTAAAGAATAGTGCAAATTACATAAGCAGAGCGAAGGTAAAAATTATGATCAGTGTATTTGATATGTTTTCTATTGGCATAGGTCCATCAAGCTCACACACAGTGGGCCCTATGAAAGCAGCGAAACTTTTCGTTGATGAGTTAGTTAAGCAAAATTTATTAACTAGCGTCGATAAAGCTAAATGTGAACTATTCGGTTCATTAGGACAAACAGGTATTGGTCATGGTACGGGTAAAGCAGTTATTTTGGGCTTTACTGGACAAACACCTGAAGGCATTCCTGTTGAGTCAATTGAATCGACCTTAGCTGACGTTGTAAGCAGCCAAAAAATATCACTTAACGGTACTCATGAAGTAAGTTTTCCTAAAGATGACGCTATTATTTATCATCGCAAAAAAACTTTGCCTGCTCATTCTAATGCCATGACTTTGTATGCCTATCAAGGGGATACCTTGATATTGGAACAAACGTATTATTCTATTGGCGGTGGCTTTATTGTAGAAGATTGTGACTTCGAAAAAGAAAAAGATGAGGCGTTATCTCTACACACTAGCATCAATCCTCCTCATGTTTTTACTACTGGCGATAAATTACTCCAGGAAGCTAAAGAGCATGGTTTAAGCATTAGTACCATTATGATGAATAATGAAAAGTGCTTGAACGATGAAGCAACCATACGCACTAAATTAATTGAAATTTGGAACGCTATGAGAGCAAGTGTTGACCGCGGTATTGCCACTGAAGGTATTCTACCTGGTGGTCTAAACTTGAATCGTAGAGCACCAGCTCTTCATCGTACTTTGTTGGTAGAAAGTTCTAATGATCCACTTACAGCTATGGATTGGGTTAACTTGTTCGCAATGGCAGTAAATGAAGAAAATGCATCAGGTAGTCGCGTAGTTACTGCACCAACAAATGGCGCTGCAGGTATTCTTCCTGCGGTACTTTGTTATTACGATAAGTTTATTAAACCAGTTAGTGATGATGATTGTATTCGCTATTTACTTACCGCAGCTGCGATTGGTATTTTATACAAAACTAACGCTTCTATTTCTGGCGCTGAAGTAGGTTGCCAAGGTGAAGTTGGTGTTGCTTGTTCAATGGCAGCGGGCGCATTAACAGAAATAATGGGTGGAAGCCCTTCACAGGTTGAAAATGCTGCTGAAATTGGTATGGAGCATAATCTTGGTTTAACATGTGACCCTGTTGGCGGATTAGTGCAAGTACCTTGTATTGAACGTAATGCAATGGGCTCAGTTAAAGCAATAAACGCCTCACGTCTTGCCCTTCGTGGTACTGGCACACAGAAAGTATCTTTAGATAAAGTAATCAAAACCATGTGGGAAACAGGTAATGATATGAAAACTAAATATAAAGAGACATCACGTGGCGGTTTAGCAGTTAACATTATCGAGTGTTAACAAGTATCATTGACTCTATTTAATTGAAACTATCGGCGAGCACTATGAGTTAAACCGAATAGTTTCAATTAAAAATTAAAAAGCTCCACTAAGTGATACTTAATGGAGCTTTTTTGTTTAGCACTTTTGTGGCGTATTATTATTTTTCAACTGAACTTGTTGGGTAAGTAAATAATACACGACACTTAGCTTTTAGACCTTTTGCATCCAAGGCCTTTTTAAACATATAAATCCACTGATGAAAACTAACATAAAATGGATTGTTCGATTTTATCTGACCCACAATACCGTAACGACAAGGACCATTTTCTTTGGTGTTTTCTTCAACATAAGTCCCAAAAATTTTATCCCAGATAATCAATACACCTGCAAAATTTCTATCTAAATACGCTTTATTAGTAGAGTGATGCACCCGATGATGTGAAGGTGTATTAAATATCTTTTCAAACCAACCTAATTTATAAACAATCTGTGTATGTACAAAAAATTGATACGCTAAGTTCAGTGCAACTACAGTGAATACGGTATTTGGATCAAAACCGATAATGATCATCGGCATCCAAAAAATCCACATACCTGCTAGTGGATACATTAACGATTGCCTAAAAGCAGTTGAGAAGTTCATATGGGTAGAGCTGTGATGGACAACATGTGCAGCCCATAACCAATGGATATGATGTGACGCTTTATGAAACCAATAATAAAGAAAATCTTGTAATAAAAAAGCGATAAAAATAGTAGTGAAATTGAGTGAGAATTCAAACACTGCAAACTGATGTAACCAGTAAAACAAAGGCATCAATAATAGTAAGGCAAGCGCATCAGAGCCTTGATGTAAAAGTGCTAACGCTGTATTTGTTAAACTGTCTTTTATATCATAAAGCTTACGGTGTTTGACAAATTCGTAAATAATAAAGGTCAAAAATATTGGACTTAATGCCAGTAATATTATTTCAATACTCATGCGCAATTACCTATTGAAGAGTGTCCACTTGCAAAATGTTGTGCTAGTTTTTTCATTGCCTTGCTGATATCACTACCAACAAAGAACTTTAACAAAAAGGAAGGTAACCACTTAGGTCCATTAAATTTAATAACGTAATCTAGTTGCGTGGTTTGATTGTCAACGCCAAGTGAAGTTAATTGAATATCACCTTGATGATCTGTTACTGGCCAATTGCCAACAATGCGATAGCAAATGTGCTCATTACTTGCACTAATTATTTCTTCCTCAAAAACTATTTTTCCGATAGAGACTTGGCGAATAGCGCCCTTACCACCAATTAACTCACCACTATTTTGTATTTTTAATAATTTAAATTTGGCATTAAAAAATCGATCTAATTGTAGATGTTCTAATAAAACTTGGCTTACTTTTTCAGCTGGAGCCAATACTTTCTGTGTCACTTCAATGGTAATCATAAGTCTCACGAAATAAATCATACAAGCGTTTAATTAAGTCGATTCAACCAGAGTTAGTCTTAAACAACAAGTTTTTATTTTTCTGTGAAGGAATAAATCTGATAAATAACAAGCAGTGGGAGCATTTCGAACAGTATATTTTTTATACCAATTAAAATGTACTGATGATAAGCATGCAAAGGATATTTTATGAAAAAACTTACTATTATCCACATAAAGAGTTTCTAGCTGAAAAATTGTTAATACTATCTTCACTAAGGCTGTTATTCACATTTTCGTCTAGGTACAGATACGGTATAATGACTTGTTCACAGTAGTTTTTTTGACTATATTTGGTTATGGATCCGCAAGTCACTCAAGAATACGGCTTAACCATTATTTACATAAAACCAACACCCCCTAAAGTCTTTTAAAAACACTTAAGGGAATAAATATTGCCAATAATAAGCCGCTAAAGTTTGGACTTACAGACTCAGCGTTTTTTAAATTAAAGTAGAGGATCGAAAATGTCCGATATCAAACCAGTATCACAAACTCACGTTATCACCGCAAGTTGCCCTAGCCAGCCAGGCACTGTTGATGTGGTTACCCGTTTTTTATTTGAACAAGGGTTTTATATTAATGAAATTCATTCGTTTGATGATACCGATGAGAGTCGTTTTTTCATACGTATAGAGTTTAGAGCCGATACAGCAACAAACTTTAATAGAGATAACTTTTGCCAACAGTTCGGTGAACGGGCAAGTGAATTCGAAATGAAATGGGAGCTGGCATCGAGTCCTTATAAATCTAAGGTTGTGATCATGGTGTCAAAACATGATCATTGTCTTAATGACTTATTATACCGTTACCGTACGGGTGATCTTAATATTGAAATTCCAGCAATCATCTCTAATCATCCAGATTTAGAAGAATTGGCTAAATGGCATGATATTCCTTATTATCATTTACCAATTACTAAGGAAACCAAGCCAGAACAAGAAGCTAAGGTTTATCAAATCATTCAAGAGTCTGACGCAGATTTAGTGGTATTAGCACGTTACATGCAAGTACTCTCTAGTGATATGTGTAAGAAACTATCAGGTAAAGCCATTAATATTCACCACTCATTATTACCTGGTTTTAAAGGTGCTAGACCTTATTATCAAGCCTATGATCGTGGTATTAAGTTGGTCGGCGCTACTGCGCATTATGTCAGTGATGATCTTGATGAAGGACCAATCATCAGCCAAGGTGTTGAGACGGTTGATCACAGTTACTACCCTCAAGATTTAGCCGCTAAAGGGCGTGACATAGAGTGTTTAACGCTAGCCCGTGCTGTGCGTTGTCATATTGAGCATCGAATTTTCTTACACGGTAAAAAGTCCGTTGTTTTTGCTAAATAACATTCTACAACTACGTAAAGCTTTTGTTATCAGGTAACTAAAACCTATTTAATAACAATACATTACACAAACACTCTGTATTGAGGTAATTCCTTTACTCAAACAGCAGACAATAAAAAGGCCACTTTATAAAGTGGCCTTTTTTATGCGCATATTAACGAGTTTTCTTAACAATTACACAGCAAATGGGTACTTGATAGCGTCATGGCATTCATAACCCTCAACCGTGAAGTCATCCATTGTTACCCAAGTTTCAAGATCTTCTAATGATTTGATTTCTGGATTAATGATAAGTTTTGGTAAAGCTAACGGTTCACGTTTAAGCTGTACTTCTTTCATAAGTGGTAACTGATCTTCGTAGATATGAGCATTCACTATTTTGTGATATGCCATACCAGCTTTCTTACCCGTTATTTGCGCCATTAACGCTAGAAAAGCAAAGACTTGGACTTGGTTAAAGTTAAGTCCTAGTGGTACATCACATGAGCGTTGAAAGCTAGTTAAATGCAGAGTATCGCCAAGTAATGAAAAATTGTGGGTATGCATACAAGGTCTTAAACAGCCCATATGAAATTCACCTGGATTATAAAATGTCATAATCTCAGCACGATCATCAATACCATTTTTAAGGTTATCAACAATCTTTTTCAGCTGGTCAATAGTTCCACCGTCTGGTTTTGCCCATGCTCGACCTTGAATACCATACACTCGTCCCATATCATCTTCACCTTTACGGTGAGAATTGTTAAGCCAAGCATCATTTAAGTTGGCATTAGCATCCCAGGTTTTAGTGCCCAATTTACGAAAATCGGCAGCGCTATCATAACCACGGATATAACCAATAAACTCAGCAATAGCCGACTTGAAGAAGCTTTTACGTGTAGTAATTAAGGGAAACTCATTATTACCAACATTGTATTCTAAATCAGCATTAATCACGGTCAAACAACGTTTACCTGTACGCTCATTTTCAACCCAAGTACCTTGGTCAATAATACGTTGACATAAATCTAAATAAGCGCGCATTAGTTATTTCCTTTTACTGTTTTTTTATTGCTTTTATTATCCGCAGCTGATCGACCTTGAGCAATAGCTGATTTTTGTTGCGATAAATACCCTAAATAAATAATAAGCATCCCCACTAAAATCATTGGAATACTCAAAATCTGGCCTTTTGAAATAAAAGAAAAGTATAAGCCAAGGTGCGCATCTGGTTCACGGAAAAATTCAACAATACTTCTAAAGACACCATAACCAATTAGGAAAGCACCAGATGCTAATCCTGGGCTGCGTGTTCTACGGCTAATAATATATACGATAGCAAAGAGTACGACGCCCTCTAAAGCAAACTCATACAATTGTGATGGATGACGTGGTACTTGTAGCGGATCAGTTGGGAAAACCATTGCCCAAGAAACATCGGTTTGGCGTCCCCATAATTCTGCATTAATGAAGTTACCTAAGCGCCCCATGCCTAAGCCAATAGGTACAAGAGGTGCAACAAAATCGCCCACGGTTAAAAAGGACTTCTTAGTTTTACGGGCAAAAATAAAGACTGCGAGTATAACTCCTAATAATCCGCCATGAAATGACATGCCCCCTTGCCATATTTCAAATAAATAGAGAGGGTCTGATAAAAAATATTCGAATTGATAAAAGAGTACATAACCAACACGGCCACCTAAGATGACACCTAAAAACCCATAAAACAACAAATCACTAACTTGGTCACGGGTCCATAAACCATTACTTCTGTCTGCCGCTTTATTTGCCATAAACATAGCAGCAAGAAAGCCAATTAGGTACATGGTGCCGTACCAACGTAAAGAAACAGGGCCAATACTGAAGATGATCGGGTCTATCACTGGAAATTGTAAAAACTTATCTGTCATTGCTTGTCCATCTCTAATAAGTAGAGGTTAAAGTAGAAAGTTAAAAACTAAAGAGCACTATAAAATAATATCTCTAAAATTGATCTGTTAAATGTTGTCATAATATGCGATTACAACACCATTTTTTATTGCGAAATATTATACGCTGTTACGCCGAAAAGTCCCCATAGAAAAGACACTAACCCATCATCATTTTGATAGCGACGAAAATAAGAAAAATAGCGAAGAATTTCTTCAAGGTTTTTACTGGCAATTTACTCGCGTATTTCACACCTAAGGGGGCAACTATTGACGAACTTACCACAATACCTAATAGAGCAGGCAAATAAAGGTAGCCTAAACTCAAGTCAGGGAGATTAGGTAAATTGAATCCGGTAATAATGTATCCAAGAGAACCAAATAGCGCAACCATGACACCACAAGCCGTTGCAATACCGATGGCATGTCGAACAGGTACACCAAAAAAACTCAACGAAGGCACAAGAATAGCGCCGCCAGCAATGCCCATTAAACTTGAGATTATTCCTGTAATAAAACTAAGTGATTGCAATACATATGTGGCGGGTAATGACCTCTCCTTGGAAGCATTTATCGAAAGCAGCATGTAAGCAGCGAGTAAGATAACCACAAAAGAGAAAAAGCTGGTTAATGCCTCACTTGAAAGCGAGTCAGCAATAAAGGCTCCCATTAATGCGCCCACCGCAACTAGAATCATTAACTGTCTAGCTAACGTCCACGGAATATTACTTTTTCTATGGTGAGCGTAGGCGGCACTGGTTGAAGTAATAACAATTGCTCCTAAAGAGGTGCCAAGCGCCATAGGCATAACCACATCACTACTAACACCAACCATTGGCAGTAAATACACCAATGCAGGCACTATAATAAGACCACCTCCGATACCAAGTAAGCCGGCTAAAAAACCAACAACACTACCTAAAGCGATACAAGAAATTAATACTGTTAAAATCATTCTACTTTGCGGAAAAACCGCTCCTTAATAGGGAATTAAACTTTATTCGTCATGAATAAAACTAATAACCTGCTCGAATAAAGCCACCAAGACCAAGCACTTCAAGTTGTTCATTAAGGTAACTGTGAACTTCCTTAGCTGTTGTTAATGTTAACGCTCTATCTAAAATATGTTGTGCTTGTTCAAACGAAATATGACGAATAACCCATTTAATACGTGGAACGTTATGGCCATTCATACTAATTTTATCAAAGCCCATTGCCAACAACAAAATAGCCCCCGCAGGTTGTGAGGCAAGTTCTCCGCATAAACTAATAGGTGTTAAATATTGCGCAGATTGTTGTGCGATACTATTTAAAGCATTTAATACTGCTGGATGAAAAGCATCATATAAATTAGCAACTTGACTATTGTTTCGATCAACGGCTAATAAATATTGTGTTAAATCATTACTACCAACAGAAAAGAAATCAACGCGTTTAGCCAAAGCTTCCATTTGAAAAATAACAGAAGGTACTTCCAACATAATACCGATTTTAGGTCGTACTAATTTGGCTGAGACTGCCTGGGCTTTTTGTTGTGCTTGTTGCAGTGTTAAATGACCATCTTCATTACTCGCTGACATAAGTTCAGTGGTTATATCTTTGGTTAATTCAGCTTTGAGCTCAAAAAAAGCCTGATTAATTAATCTATTCGCTTCGTCGACTTCCTCAACACCCGAGATCATAGGCAACATGATCTCTAAGTTATTCAATCCTTGATTGGCCCGTAACATGGCACGTACTTGTACCAGAAATATTTCAGGGTGGTCTAAGGTAATTCGTATGCCGCGCCAACCAAGAAAAGGATTTTCTTCATTAATGGGGAAATAAGGCAATGATTTGTCGCCACCAACATCGAGAGTACGCATGGTAACGCCGTGTTTGGGGAAAGCCTGTAATACTTTACGATATAACTGAGTTTGCTCTTGCTCTGATGGAAAGCAGTTACGGTTCATAAAAGGTATTTCTGTGCGATATAAACCAATACCCAATGCACCAAGTTTAGCGGAATGTTCAAAGCCAGCTGATAATCCTGCATTAAGTAATACTTCAATGGCTCTGCCGTCTTGGGTGATACACGGAGACTGTGCAACTGCCATCACTTTATCGGTAAGCGCTTTTTCTTGGCTTAATAAATATTGATACTCTTGTATTAAACCTTCATCAGGATTAATAAATAATTCACCACTGTAACCATCAATTATCGCCTGCTGCTGATGCAACTGACCAAGCACTAAGGCATTAACGCCCATAATTGCTGGTAAACCTAATGAACGCGCTAAGATAGCGGCGTGGGAGTTATTAGAGCCTGCCAAAGAAATAATACCTAATAATCCTTGGTGCTGATATTGAGCAACCAACGAAGCGCTGACATCTTGTGCTAATAAAATGAATTCTTTAGGTAATTTCAGCTCTTCTGTTGCTTGTTGCTGAATATTAACCAGTAATCGGGTACCTAAATCTCGAATATCACTAGCACGCTCGCGAAAATAGCTGTCTTCAATCGCTTCAAACTGAGTAATGTAATGTTCTATCACCAGCTTCAATGCACTATCGGCGCGCCAGCCTTTTGATATCTTAGCCGCGACTTCATGGCCTAAGCTGGCTTGGTCTAGCAACTGTTTATACACGTCAAAAATAGCTAAGCTGTCATCATCAATAGATTCACTTAACTGGTTACTTAATACATCAAACTCTTTCCGCGTTTTTTCAACCGCTTGCTCAAAGCGTAATAATTGTTTTTGACTGTCTGGGGATTTTTTTAATGAAACAGCAGCGAGATCAGCCTGCGGTTGACAGACAATAATTTCGCTTAGGGCAATACCAGGAGCACCAGCAATACCATGTAATTGCTTTACGCCTTGATTCTTTTGCTGTTGATGACTTAATAAGTTTTTAACTTCAGCATTGGCCAAAGCACTGGCAAGTTGTGCCGAGAGTGTCACTAAAAAAGCTTCGTCATTTTCAGTATAGTGCCGCGATTTCTTTTGCTGAATAGCTAAAATACCGAGTACTTTACGTTGATGAATAATGGGGGTACCTAAAAAGGCATTGAATTCTTCTTCTTCAACTTCGGGTGCGTGAATATAATCTTGATGTTGCTGAGCATCTGCAATATTTAACGGTTCTTCTCGTTGACCCACTAAGCCGACTAATCCTTCAGAGAAACCAATACTTGTCTCCCCTACTGACATTTTAGCCAAACCATCAGAGGCCATTAATAAAAAATGTTGATGGTGGTAATCAGCGAGATAGATTGAACAACAATCTGTTTTCATCGCTTTCTTTACACTGTAAACCATACGTTCAAGCGCATTTTGCAGTTCAGCTTCTTGACTAAACTCTAATACTATTCGACGCAAGGTAGTTAACATTTAATTCCTCAGTAATACTATACGGGTTAAATAAGGTCGTCCAAATGATTACCGTAGAGTGACAATTTATAAAAAAATAGCCCACAATAAAGTGGGCTATTAGGATTTACAATCATAGTAATAATTAAACGTTATGGTAATTAAGCCCTACGTTTACGGCGATCAGGTCGCCTTTCGTACGTAAGTGGTAAAGCAAAATTAGCAAATTCTTTCATGACCATACGATAAACATCTCGTTTAAAAGACACTACCTGTCTGACTGGATACCAATAACTCACCCATCGCCAATCATCAAATTCAGGATGAGAGCTATGGAGTAAATCAACTGATGACTCAGGTGCTGTGAGTTTTAACAAAAACCACTTTTGCTTTTGACCAATACAAACAGGTTTTGAGTCATGTCTAATATAACGTTTTGGTAATCGATATTTTAACCAATGCTTAGTTGAAGCAACAATTTTCACGTGTTCAGGTTTTAAACCAACTTCCTCATGTAATTCTCGATACATGGTTTGTTCAGCAGTCTCACCTTCATCAACCCCACCTTGTGGATATTGCCATGAATGTTGCCCATACCGCCTTGCCCAAAATACTTGTCCCATGTCATTAATTATTACTATGCCGACGTTGGCGCGATAGCCTTCGGCATCGATCACAGGAACTCCTGACAATATATAAAATACTTGCCTCAATTCAACCATATTAATGTCAGTGGAGCAAATGATTACTTTAGTTTTTTTAGTAAATCTATGATAATAGTCACTAACCTTAGTAAGAAAATATTTCCTGGTTAATGTCGTATCTTTTATGAACATACCCTCCTCTGAACAAGAACTCATGCACAATGCTCAAAACTTAGCCGGCTTAACGTTAGGTGAATTGGCTGAACAAGCTGGTATCGTCATTCCGAAAGACTTAACTCGCAATAAGGGTTGGATCGGATTATTACTGGAGCATGTTTTAGGTGCTAGCGCAGGCTCTCGGCCTGAGCCTGATTTCCCTCACTTAGGCATAGAGTTAAAATCATTACCTATTAATGAGCAAGCCAAACCACTTGAGACAACCTTTGTCAGTGTTGCCCCTTTAACCGGTCTTGTTGGCATAAATTGGCATAACTGTTATGTGCGTAAGAAATTAGCACGGGTATTATGGGTGCCAGTAATTACACCTAAAGATGTGCCAATCAGTGAACGTATTGTGGGCACACCTTTTTTATGGTCACCCAACACGGAAGAAGAAGCGTTATTAGCGCAAGACTGGCAAGAGCTTACCGATATGATTGTGCTTGGTGAAGTGGAAAATATTCATGGTAAACATGGACAAGTCATGCAACTAAGGCCTAAAGCAGCCAATAACAAAGCACGAACCCAAGCATTTGATCGTAATGGTAAACCTTTTATGACTTTACCTCGTGGTTTCTACCTTAAGATTAACTTCACACAAGGCTTACTGCAGCGTTATTTACGTATCAATTAACATTAGGTAATCTTTTTAGCTGTTAGTAACAGTTATTTCTTGTGAGATAACAACCGTTTCACCCGCTGGTATTATTTGCCAGCTAGTATTTGCTGCTTCTAAACAAACATACTCTTGCTCACCTTGAGGGTGAATATCTGCCATAGTGTTTGCTAATTCCGTACCGGGATTCCACAATACCCATTGCTGACAATTACTGCTTATTATGTCAATTTTACGCTGCCAATGATTATCAATAACCGTCATTTTTTCACTGCTATGATATTCACGATCTATTTCACCAACACAACTTACAGCCTCTTGTTGAGTACTTGAATTGCCCGTGAGTTTGTCACTATAACGAACTCCTGTTAAGGCATCGATACTCACATTGCCTGGATTACTGACCGTAAAGTAGCTATGTAGGGCAGCAGAGTATTGTGCATCCTCTAAAGAGTCATTGCTCATCGTCAGTGTTTGTTTAAGGTTTTTACCAAAAAATAAGGTTTGCGTTAAGGTATACGCATTAGGCCAGAGCGGGTGTTGCTTATCACCACTTAACACTAAAACTAAAGTAACACCGCTCTCATCAGCCTCAATGCTTGTTATGTGCCATGGCAATTGACGAGCAAAACCATGATTCACTGTTTTTAATGCTGTGTTTGGATTTTCTGTGAGATATTGACTTTGTTTATCATTAGCACCAAACCAAGGCCAGCACAAAGGGATACCACCACGAATAGCTTTACCCATTTGATAACTAGCTTGTTCACTTAACCACAAAACATCCCTATGACCACTGGGTTTAAAGCTTAAGACTTGCCCACCGTATAAACTTACCTTTGCTTGGCAATAGGCATGAGCAATATTAAGTCCCTCAAACCGCTCTTCACCACTTTCTTGGTTTAGTGTAATTGAAGTAACTTGAGCAAAGTTATTATTTAGGGATATTTTTGTCATGGCGTAAACTAATATGGTTAGGGTATGAAAAGGTAAATTTGATAAGCAGTTAAATTCTATAAAAAGAAGAGGTTGTTTGATAGCATAAAATGTTACCTCTCTGCTTTTACTTGATAACAAGCCGTATAGAAATATTCACCTTTATCACTACCAGTTTTTACCTATCGATAAGAAGAATGAATGTTCTCCACTTGTCGCAAAGCCCATCCCTAAAACTGCAGGCCCAAAACTGGTATCTGTACCTAGGTAAATACTGCCTGAATTGATTAAGTCATTATACCTAATCCTGTCTTCTCCCCCCCAAATATTACCGGCTTCTAAACTTGTGCCTAAATAAATAGGTAAGCCTGAGCCACCCGGTATTTCACGACCTAAGTCATATTGATAGACCACTGCTGCAAAGACTTTATGTACACCAATTAGCGCATCTTCTTGGTAACCAGACAAGTTTAGGAAGCCGCCTAATTCAGTAACATGGACACTAAAGTCGCTGTCGTTGTCAACTGTGGCAAAGGAGGCTATTCCGACAAAAGTATGGCCTCTGATTCCTATAGCGCCACGCCAATCAATGGTATAGGTTAACGCAGTATCTTTTTCAATGTCACTCAATTGAGGAGAATATTCATCTTTTAACCACTTCACTTCAATTAATAGCTTGTTACCATCAGTGGGAAAATTAATGCTATCAAGCGTATCGTAACCAAAGGTTATAAAACTACCGTAGCTGTCATAATCAAAGTCATCAGTACCAGGTTCATCAAGGGAAAGATCACCTGTTTCGGCAATGACGCCTAACTCAATAATTCCCTTAAAAGAATAATCATAACCCAATGCAACAGTCGCTTGATAATACTCATTTCTAAGCTCTTCACGAAAACTTGTTTTCTCCCACTTATCTTGGGCAAAAGAGACTCTTGCTCGTGTATATATATCATGACTGTGATCAAGCGGTTGATAGAATTCACTCGCCAATAAACTTTCCCAACCTAATTCAACCTCGTTTAACCAACGTCCGCCATTCATCGAGACATTTGTCATCAGATAAGACATATTGATTGCTGTGATAGATTGATCAGAAAAATCTGTTTTTAAGTTAAATCCAAAGTCAAAATAATTTGGTCCCCAAGACTTAGCTTGCGTGGTTAAAGTAATAACTCGACCTTCTGGTGTATCATCAAACTCAACCGTGACTTGTTCAAACTTATCTAACGCATAGACTCTATTTATCGCTAAATCTAATGCTTCTTTAGTGAGTTTTTTTCCTAACTCAACCGCAAAAACTTTTTCAATTATATCATTCTCTGCTTTAGAATTATTTTTAATTTTAATCTTAGCAATCTGTTGTGGTAAAGCATCAAACCACTTTTTTGACTTTAGCTTTTTTTGACTTTTATAGGCTTGATAATCAGCATCATTGATTGCTAGTTTCATCAAGGCTTGTAATTGTGCTTGCGCTTCCTGCTCACCCAATTTCAAGGCTTGTGGCATAACAGACCAGTCAGTGGTACTTAACTTATCGATAGCTGGGCGTAACAAAATATCTTTATCGGTAAGTAACGCCTTTTGCGCCAAACTAGTATTGTTAGTGAGAATTGTAGATAACTGATTAAGCACTGATACAGTGCTGGTTAGCTCACTTTGATCTGCAAGTGGTGAGCCTATATCAATCGCAATAACAATATCGGCGCCCATTGCTTTAATTACATCAATTGGCATGTTATTGGTAATGCCACCATCGACTAGTGTTTTACCATCAATTTCAACGGCTGCTACAATACCAGGTACTGCTGCAGAGGCTTTCATCGCCTCATTAATACTGCCGGAATCAAGCACGACCATTTTTGCTGTGGCGATATCAGAAGCAACCGCGCGATAAGGAATGGCTAAGTCATCAAAACTGTCAAAAGAGCGAACAGTATCCGTTGAACGCTGTAGAATTTGGTAAGCACTCTGACCTAACAACAGCCCATGTGGCACTTTAAATTCACCATCACTATAGCCCAATCGTATTGAAATGTTATACCTATCTCTATGCTGCTTTTTATCATAAGCCAATGACTCCCTAGGTATAAAATCAGAGTAACTCTCATCCCAAGGCATGCCAAGCATGATAGTTTCAATTTCACTCACTTCATAACCTAACGCGTACATTCCGCCAACATAAGCGCCAATACTTGTACCGACTACGTAATCAATAGGGATATTATGCTGTTCGAGTACCTTAAGCACACCAATATGGGCCGTGCCCTTAGCACCACCTCCACTCAAGACTAGACCAATCTTGTCTCTAGCATGGGCAGAAAAAGCCAAAGTAGTCACTTGAAGCAGTAAAATAGCTGTCTCTTATACACATCTGACGCTGCCGACGAAGAGGATAGTGTAGAT
>OJBR01000260.1_pt1 | contig 28609 bp, 26 predicted proteins | sample 1591161 | NCBI WGS metagenome assembly OJBR01 (sample SAMN05416803, study PRJEB24817) | seawater metagenome | isolation source: Sea water | place: Canada:Atlantic | collected 2013-07
CTAAAGGCGTTTCTAATTCCAGCTGAAACCTGCATCTTCATGTGGCTTGGGTATAGACAAATAACAAGCCATCATAGTTTTATAATCACCTGTTTTTTTGTTTATTGCGTAAACATAATTTGCTTGGATACTTTTTTAAGTGTAGTTGCGTATAATACTGCAACTTACCTAAATTAAGCCTAAGATTAATTTTAAAATGACTATAGAAAACTTAAACAATACCTTATCCGCTATTGATGAAATAAATCGCCAAGATCCGAATGTAATTTTAGTTAACGGTAGTTCCCAAGCAAAAGAGTTAGTTTACGGGCAACAAATGACTGACTGTCTAAAGTTATATTGGCCTGAAGCAAATGAGTTACTTCAAATTGCAGTTAGAGCGCAACATATTAAGCGTTGGCAGTTAAAACGCACAGAGTTTGCTGAAGGGAAAGCTGGCTACTATCAATGGCGAATTGCCCAAGGTAAGTTTCATGCAGAGCTAACTGCAAGCATTATGGTTGTTCAAGGTTATAGTGCAGAAGAGTCTGAACAATGTGCAGCTATCATTCGAAAGGAAAACTTAAATACAAATAATGATAGCCAAACCTTAGAAGATGTTGCCTGTTTAGTCTTTCTTATGCACTACTTTAATGAGTTTGCAGCAAAATATACCGAGCAAGATAATGAAGCTAAGATTGTTCGTATTGTACAACTAACATGGAAAAAAATGTCTGAGCAAGGGCATGATATTGCGCTATCTTTAACCCTACCAGATCATTTAGCCGCTATAGTCACCAAAGCACTTAGTTAAGCTTTTTCTTAATTTATAAAACAAAACGCTGACTTATCTATTGTAGAACTTATCACCTCTTCAATTGCCGAGTCAGCAGCATTGACTGATAACTGACTTATGGTTATTTACTTTCTGGTAAACGCCATACGAAGATAAACGGACCAATAACCAAAACAACGACAAGTGCTGTTAACATTGCACTTTGCAACATAAAAGCAGACCAACACACCGAAAGAATCATGGTTAATAAAGCGATACGTTTAGCTTTTCTAGGAATACTTCGATATTTCTGCCAATCATGAATTAGTGGCCCGAACGTTTTATTCGCTAAAAGCTTTCGTTGCATTTCAGGTGAAGATTTAGCAAAACAGGCGGCAGCCACCAATAAAAAGGGGGTCGTTGGTAAAATGGGTAATACCACGCCTAAAATAGCTAAACCGACAAAGAATATTCCCGTTATTTTTAAAATTAACACTTTACCTTTATTTCCAGCTTGGGCTATTTGGTAGGCCATTAAATAATAACTCCCTTCGATGTAAATGATAAACAATACTCATCAGAGATAAGTTAACTCAATTTTACCTTCACTTTATTATTAGTATCACGACTACTGCGTATTAATTCATTATCTGCTGACTCAGAACTGTCTTGCTCGGTAACTGATTTTGCTAAACGATCATAAAGTAAAACATTGACTGATGCCGCTAAGTTCATGCATCCCACTGTAGGTATGTAAACAACATCGTCAGCATAATCAATGACCTGTTGTTTTATTGTTCCATCTTCTGGACCAAATATATAAACAGCATGTTGTGGATGAATAAAATGAGGAAGTGGTGTTGCGCCTTCCACTAAATCTACACATATAATTTTAGTCGTAGATGGGATATTTTCCAGTGAGCCTTTGATACCGATAAAATCATCTACGGCTAATAAAGGAATCTTTCCTTGAGCATTTTTGGTATCAGTCTTTAGTGTGTCTTTATTATATTTAGCTGCTTGTTCATAGCGCCTGCCCGTATAAAGCACTTGATCAGCTTGATAGCAGCCTGCTGCGCGCATTACCGCACCAACATTGGTTGGACTCTTGGGGTTAGTCAACGCAATAGTGACGTGTTGTTTGTTTGGTTCTTCTTTTATCTTCATAAGTATTTTAAGGAGTTTTCCTAGGCCTTTTTTTCCTGACTTTTAACATATTGCCAATAGTCTTCTAATTCGGCTAAATCATGTTCAGTAAAACTTTTACCCGACTGATTCACTTGTTCTTCTACACCGATAAAACGTTTGCTAAATTTTTTGTTCGCTCGACGAAGCAGTGTTTCAGGGTCTTCTTTGGCATGACGACATAGGTTTACTACCGCGAACATCAAATCGCCCAATTCTTCAGCTAATGCCTTCTTATCAAGAGTATCAGCCTCTAACTCATCCTTAACTTCTTGTACTTCTTCTTCAATCTTTGCAAAGACATCTGGCATGTTATCCCAATCAAATCCGACATGAGAGCATCGTTTTTGAATTTTTGCAGCTTGCGACAACGCAGGTAAATTTTTTGGAATATCAGCTAAGATACTCAAACCACCAAGAGCAGCACTGCTACCATTTTGTTGTTTATTCTTTTGCTCTCGTTCTAGTATTTTTTCATTTTCCCAATTGGTTTTAATTTCTTCATCTGTTTGTAAGCTTGCTTGAGCAAATACGTGAGGGTGACGTCGAATAAGCTTTTCGCAGATTGCCGCTATTACTGAGTCTAAGTCAAAATGCTCTTGTTCTTTACCCAATTGGCTATAAAAGATCACTTGAAAAAGTAAATCTCCAAGTTCTTTTTCTAACTCGGCAAAATCACCTTGTTCGATTGCATCAACAACCTCATAGGCTTCTTCTAGCGTATGACTTGTTATAGAAGCAAAGTCCTGCTTAATATCCCAAGGACATCCCGTTATCGGATCTCGTAATCGAGTCATAATCCAACGCAATTTTTCTATTGAGGCTTGTTCATTTAACATTTTATTTTACTTCTTCGATTTAGTATATTTTCATTATTTAGGTCGGCCGTTTTAAATGACTTTAAAAATGCCTCTAAGGGGGGTTAAGCCGAAGTTACTATAGGCGCCTTACTTGCGTAACATCATCTAATTGACGCAACTTATCCAAAACACGCGTTAATAACTCACTACTTTCTACTTCTAATTTTAAGTTCATACTCATCGTCTGTTTCACTTTATCTGTATGGCTATCCATACCAACAATACTAACTCTTTCGTTAGCAATAATAGTTGAGATATCTCGTAATAAACCTTGTCTATCACTGCCAATTATTTGAGCTGAAGCTTGATAACCAACTTTACTTTCATTGCCCCATTGCACTTCAACTAATCGCTCGGGTTGTAAATTAAGGGAATTAGCCAATTGCTCACAATCTTGCCGATGAACAGAGATACCTCGTCCTTGGGTAATAAAACCAGAAATAGTATCACCAGGAACAGGTTGACAGCACTTAGCCATATGGGTAAGCAAGTTTCCAACGCCAGAAACAGTAATACCATTATCATCTTGCGCTAAAGATTTACTTGATGTCGTTTGTTTAACTAAGCTTTGCGGGTCTATTTCAGGCTTAGGTTTTAATTTACTATCGAGTTGGGTAAAGTGGTTGATAACCTGTTGTAATCTTGCGTTACCACTACCAATTGCAGCATAAAGATCATCGACAGTTTTCATATTAAAGCGTTTTGCTGCCAGTAATAAATCGATGGACGCAACGTCATGTTTAGCTATTTCGTTATCAAATAGTTCTTTGCCCAGAGCAATGTACTTATCTCTATCGAGTAATTTAAAAAAATGCTGAACTTTTGCACGGGCACGTGAAGAATAAATGTAATTTAAATTTGGATTTAACCAATCTCGACTAGGATTAGGTTGCTTACTCGTGAGTATTTCGACCTGATCACCTGTTTGCAATTGATGAGTAAAAGGGACAATTTTTCCAAATATTTTGGCTCCAATACAGCAATGACCTACATTAGAATGAATATAATAAGCAAAATCTAAAGGAGTGGATCCCATCGGTAAATCGATAACATCGCCACCAGGGGTAAATACATAAATCCGGTCCTCAAATACCTGACTTCGTAACTCATCAAGCAATTCGCCACTTTCGGCAACATCATCTTGCCATTGCAGAATTTTTCTTAACCAGCCTACTTTATCATCGAAACTGTTACTCTTGCCGCTAGCGTTACCTTCTTTATAACGCCAATGTGCCGCAACACCAAGCTCGGCATCATCATCCATTTGCTTAGTTCTAATTTGTACTTCAACTGATTTACCTTCTGGGCCTAGAACAACGGTATGTATTGACTGATAGCCATTCGCTTTAGGTGTAGCAACATAGTCAGAAAATTCTTTTGCAATATGCTGCCACTCAGTATGAACAATGCCTAAAGCCGAATAACAGTCTTGCACTTTTTCAACAACAACACGTACTGCTCTAACATCAAAAAGCTGTTCAAAATCAAGCGACTTTTGCTGCATCTTCTTCCAAATGCTATAGATGTGTTTAGGACGGCCATAAACTTCACCATTGATAGATAAGGCCGTCAATTCGCTATTTAAGTGACCAACAAAGCTAGTCATGTATTGCTCTCGTTCTAGTCGAGTTTCATCCAGAAGCTTGGCAATTTTTTTATAAACTTGTGGGTGAAGATAACGAAAAGAAATATCTTCCAGTTCCCATTTTAATTGCCCTATTCCTAAACGGTTTGCCAAAGGTGCATAGATATTCGCACTCTCTTTTGCTACCAGAACGCGGGTTTCTTCATCGCTATTTTTCTTTTCTCGTAAATCACATAAGCGCTCGGCTAATTTAATCACTACCGCGCGAACATCATCCACCATAGCTAGTAACATTCGGCGAATATTATCTATGTTTTGAGGTGCTTGGTCATTTGACTGATTACTTTGTTGGCGTAATGCTTTAATTGCAGCCATCTGTTCGACACCTTGACAGAGCATAAGGATGTCTTTTGAAAAGTGCTCTTTAACAAATTCTATTTCAATAATATCATTCGCTAATAATGGTGAGATAAAAGCCGCAACTAATGAATCCGCGTCAAGGTTTAGGCCACTTAAAATCTCAACCATTTCCATGCTTTTGTTAAGCAACTGCTGCTTCTCTGCACTTTCTGACTGATAATAATTTGACACCTGTGGCCATAGCGTTGACAACGCACTATTTTTTACATCAGTTAATGCGAGATCAGTTAGCCATTGTTCAAAACTTTGCACTGTTATTTGATGTGATTTACGCACGGAAACCATGGGTGTTCCTTTATCTTTGATTGGTTAACTTTATGAAATTAAATAACTTTCGATTATTGAATGCTAATTAGTATGAGTAAACAATACCATAGTCTCAACATGCTTTGTTTGTGAAAACATATCCATCAGTGATATTTTCTCAAGCTTATATCCCTTAGAAATAAGTGTTGCACTATCTCTCGCTAAGGTTGCGGGATCACAACTGACATACAACACACTAGGAATTGCTAATTCTGCAATTTGCAGCACTGCTTGTTCAGCACCTGCTCTGGCAGGATCAAGTAGAACTTTATCAAACTTATGCCCTTTCGCCCAAGACTCTGTTAGCCAATCACTATTTAAATCAGCCTGATAAAATTGACAATTATCAAGGCTATTGATACGGGCGTTCTGAGTCGCTTTATCAACCATTGCTTGAACCCCCTCAACACCAACAACGCATTTTGCGTATTTTGCCAGCGCTAAACTAAAATTTCCCAGACCACAAAATAAGTCTAAAACATTCTCACTAGCTGAAAGGTTTAACCAAGCCAAGGCTTGATTGATCATAGCAATATTAACCTGATGGTTAATCTGAATGAAGTCACTACTGGAGAAGTACACTTTACTATTATCCGCTAATTCATATGACAGCACAGTAGAGTTGCTTTCTATATCACTGACTAGTGGCAGCTGTTTATTGCCATCATCAATAATGACATGCCAATGATGTTGCTGTGCATAAGACTGCCAAAGCCCTATATCAGTTTCATTCATTGGTTTTAATTGACGAACAACAATGACCACTTGATTGTCTTTCTGTCTGCTCTCTTGCTCACTTGTTTCAATAATGTCTGCTTGAATGGCTTCTATATGGCCAATAGCAGATTTGACTGTGAGCTGTAGCAATAATTTCTTTAGCAAAGGGAAAATAACATTAAGCGGTTCAACCAAAACAGGGCATGATTTAATTGATGCTAATTGATTGGTTAATTTTTGCCTAAAACCAATAGTCGCATGAGCGTTCTTATCGAATTGCACTCCAATGCGAGCTTTACGACGGTAATGCCAAGGAGAGCTTTTTATAGCTTTTTCCCAAGGTAGCTCTGCAGCACTCATTTTATCAGTGAGATTTTGAATACTGAAACTACGAGAAAAAAGATCAGTGACTTTTTGTTGTTTAAATAATATCTGTTCACTTAAATCAAGCATTTGTAAATCACACCCACCACAAAGGCCAAAGTGCTGACACTTGGGTACCACTCTGCTTTCACTTTGTTTAGTGATTGAAATAAGTTTAGCGCGGGCATATTTACTTTTTTGCTCGACAACTTTTACCTCAACAACTTCAGTGGGTAAAACACCAGCTATAAAAATGGGCTTATTTTGCCAACGAGCAACACCGACCCCATTCATATCAAGTTTATCAACGGTAACGGTTAATCGTTGATTAGACGTTTTAGGTTTTACTGCTGCTTTAAAATAATTTGCCATTTTCACCCTAGAACTTACGCTTATTAAATTAACTAATTAATGCTTATTTTGAAGTAACTTAGCTATCTGTACTATAATTTTATAGCAGCTTATGAGATTATTTATGTTAAGTTGGATAATCATTTAGATAGCTAATTTTTTCAGTGGGTATTTTACCCTAAATTTATCAAAAAAGTTCAACAAAAAAATGCATAAAATAAGCCTGAAAGACTGGGTTATCATACTCACTATCCTACCAACCACTCTAATTGGTTTTGGTTTAGCTAGTTATTTTTCTTATAGCCGTTCAGTTGAGCTTAATGACTTTCTTGAACAACGTGCTAAAAGTATTATTGAACCGATTGCAATCGCTAGTAAAGAGCCTTTATTAAACAAGAATAGAGATAAACTTCGCCAATTGATCGGTTTTACACACCGAAATCAATCTAGCATTGTAAAAAGTATTGTTATTTTTACTGAAGATAACCAAGTTTTTGTTACCAGTGCCTATCACGGTGATACCAACTTAATGCGACTAAAAGCTGGCGCAGACCTACCAAATAACACCAATATTCAAACCTTGTCTGATTACATAATTTTTAGAACCCCTATTATTGATGAAAACTATAACTATCAAACTGAAACCAAAAAAACAGCAATAGCCAATTCTCAATACAATTATGCGACCAATAGATCAAAACCAGTAATTATTGGTTATATCGCTATGCAAATTGATAAAAGCGCCCTTAATTTTCAACAACAAAGCCAATTTATAATCGCATTTACTTTTGCTCTACTTGCCTCCTTGCTTAGTGCTATTTTTGCAATGCGACTCATCAAAAAAGTGACAAAGCCTATTAATTCTATGGTGTTAGCCATTGAACGAATTAGAGAGGGAAAATTAGAGAGCAGAGTAAGCGGTCAACTCATCGGAGAGTTAAACTTTTTAAAGAATGGTATTAATGCCATGGCACAATCGCTTGATAGTTATCAAAACGAAATGCAGGCGAGTATAGATCAAGCCACAATAGATTTACGGGAAAGCTTAGAACAATTTGAAATTCAAAATGTCGAGCTGAGTATTTCTAAGCGAAAAGCACAAGAAGCTAATAGAGTTAAATCCGAATTTTTAGCGAATATGAGCCATGAATTGCGAACTCCACTTAATGGCGTAATAGGCTTTACCCGTCAAGTATTGAAAACACCACTTACTGAAAACCAGCGTGACTATTTACAAACAATTGATCGTTCTGCAAATAATTTATTGACCATAATTAACGATATTCTCGATTTCTCCAAACTTGATGCCGGTAAGATGGTTACCGAAAACATACCTTTCTCTTTGAGAGAATCGATTGACGAAACGCTCACATTATTAGCACCTTCAGCCCATAAGAAGAATATTGAATTATCAATAAACCTCCCACAAGCATTACCTGATTCTCTAGTTGGTGACACCATGAGAATAAAACAAATCATCACCAATTTAGTCAGCAATGCAATAAAATTTACTCCACAAGGCTCAGTTTCAATAGATATTGTCAGCGAAGTTGTCAAACAGAATAAAATCAAACTAAAAGTGATTGTTACTGACACTGGCATTGGTATGACTTCCAATCAGCAAAGAACTATTTTTGATGCTTTTACGCAAGCAGATCAAAGTATCACTCGTTTATATGGTGGTACTGGATTGGGCTTGGTAATTTGCCAACGACTCGCACAAGAGATGAATGGCGATATAGGCTTTAACAGTGAAAAAAATCATGGCTCTAGTTTTTGGTTTACTTTCCAATGTGAAATTAACGCAATGCCGTTAATGTTAGAATTAGATAACCAGCACTTAGCAAATAAAACAGTGCTTTACTTTGAAGAGAATAATCATAGTAGAGAGTCGACCAAAGACTTGTTAAAACATTGGAAGATGCGCGTTACGAGTGTCATAAACAGACATGAACTATCACAAGTACTTTCTCACAGTAGTCAAACCCACCGGGGCTTTGACTACGTGCTTATTGGCCACAATCAAACATCCACAGCGTTAAGTGAGTTGAAGAAAACAATTTCACAATTACAGCCATTTTCCAACAATATACACTTAGCGTTAAATAATACTTCACCTAGCTTGCACGAGGCTTTGATTGCCAGTGGTGCCATAAGCTGTATGAGTAAACCTCTATCACCGATTACTTTAAGTAAAGTTTTACAACCAGTTATTGAGACTAAGGCTGAAACACTCACGTTGAATTCACCTGTGGGTAAGATATTACCTATAAAAGTTTTAGCTGTTGATGATAATGAGGCAAACTTAAAATTAATCAAAGCTTTATTGTTAGAGCAAGTTGCTGAAGTTGTTGAAGCCGACAATGGCATGTCTGCTATAGAACTATGCAAGGTGGAGACTTTTTCTTTAATCTTTATGGATATTCAAATGCCGATTATGGATGGTATTAGTGCATTGAAAGAAATAAAGAAATTAGCTAACAATAATAACACTCCCATTATAGCCGTGACGGCTCATGCATTAAGTGGAGAAAGAGAAAAAATGCGTCAACAAGGCTTTAATGCCTATATGACAAAACCAATAGATGAAACGATGTTACGTCATATAATTTATGAATACTGCGACTTCGACCATCTAGTGAGTTCAGTAATTCCAATCATATCCTCTGATATAATTAATCAGGCTGACGCACCCTCAAAAATAATTGACTGGCCTTTAGCGCTTAAACGTAGTGCTAATAAAGCTGATTTAGCTAAAGAGATGTTTTTAGGCTTGGTCGATAGCCTACCTGAAACCCAATTAAGCATACGTGAAGCAATTGACATGCAAGATATTGATCAAATAAAGCGGCTTGTTCATAAACTAAATGGTGCTTGTTGTTACACTGGAACGCCAAATTTAGCCAAAATCACCACTCAATTAGAGACCCAGTTGAAAATGGGCTTGAGTACAGAAGAGCTGGAACCTGAGTTTTTAGAATTTTTCGAACATATAGAACAGGTCTTATTTGCAGTACCTAAAGCGCTAAAAACCATAAGTTCAAATAGCCATTAGTTTAATAGAAAAGAATAACGAACAATGCCACGTTATTTTTTATAGTAATAATTTGAGTTTTGATTATTTTGAATTAAATTAATTAGCGAATGTTGATAATTGGCGAAGTATCAATATCACCATCCTCGGATATTACAGCAAGACCACCACTGCATTGTAAGACGGCTAAACTATGGCCATTATCATTACGCACAAAAGTCAGTTCATAACCAAATTTCCCTAAACTACTAGCCGAAAATTTTTGCGCTAAAGATAGTTTGTTCCACCAAACTGATTGCTCAGGAGATTCCTTTCTACGCTCGAGCATCGGTTTTATCTGTGTTTGCATTATGAATCCTCACTAATTTGTAGGCTGAATCCTTTTTACAGCGTATCAAATAAAGTGTAGACCATAATTTGCAAAGTGTAGACTATAATTTAAACAAATATAAAAGAAGTGAGTTTTTTCAATTTTGCTTAATGCTAACTGTAAATATTAGGTGTTAAAAGTTCTCGCTTCTAACATCAGCTGTTTCATATCTCGAACGGCTTTGTCTAAACCATCAATAGCAGCACGTGCGATTATGGCATGGCCAATATTCAACTCGATAATTTCTTTAATAGCTGCAATAGGTTTTACATTAAAATAGTTCAAACCATGACCTGCATTAACTTTTAGTCCTAAGCTATGCGCGTACTTAATACCTACAGTTAATCGTTCAAGTTCTATTTGTTGTTCTTCTTCCGATTCTAAGTCAGCATAATGCCCAGTATGTATCTCTATATAAGGAGCTTTACTGGCAAAAGCCGCATCAATTTGCCCTTTATCAGCATCAATAAAGAGACTCACTGCAATACCAGCAGCGGTTAACTGCTCTGTTGCTTTAGTTATTTTATCTAATTGCCCTACAACATCTAAACCACCTTCTGTTGTGAGCTCTTCACGTTTCTCAGGCACTAAACAACAAAATACTGGTTTTACATCACAAGCTATCGCTACCATTTCATCAGTGACAGCCATTTCAAAATTCATACGTGTATGCAATGTTTGTTTTAAAACGTGAATATCTCTGTCTTGAATATGGCGTCTATCTTCACGTAAATGAACGGTAATGCCATCTGCACCTGCATGTTCAGCAACACTCGCTGCATAAACAGGATCCGGATAGTTTGTACCGCGAGCCTGTCTTAACGTGGCTATATGGTCAACGTTTACACCTAATAATAAATCTGTCATTTCTTGATCTCTTTTTAATTATTTTGATATTTACTGTAGATATAAATAGCTAAAACTTTATATTTTTTTCAAAAAAAGTTTACGGCTATTTAATGGCTGATTACCTAGTAATTGGTTAATTACCTGTCGCATCAGTAGCTTGAAGGTATTACTAACGCCTTCTGTAGTGCTATTTGTGTATAAAGATTCCCGCTGGGAAATTACCTGTAAATGGCTTTTATTGAAGCATTGAGTGCTATTTTTTGGAAAAGAATCAAATACAGGAACAAAACCTTGCTCGGCAATATAACGGAAGTAGCTCACATCGTGCTCAAAGACAGGGCTAAAGTCAAATGACAATCCTAACTCTTCAAGCAGTGATAATTCAAATAAGCGTAATTGCGGGGCAATTTCCTCACCTTTAGCTAAGGCGGTCAACGTTTTTTGGTATTGAGAGAATAACTGCTGACAAGGAATTTGCTCTGTTAACAAACGAATTAGCAATTCATTGAGGTAAAAAGAGCTAAATAAACTGTGCTTTATCAGCGAAAATGATTTGCCGGTAGAATCAATTTGAGTTATTTGTTTAACGTTACTTTGGCCTTTCAAGGTTAATCTAAGCGGTAAAAATGGCTGAATTAAGCCTTTTTTTATTGAGCGCTTAGATTGACCAACATAAACTAAGGCAGTCACTTTGCCATCTTGCTGTGTTAACAAATCGACTAATTGCTGGTTTTCACGATATGGACGACTATGTAAAACAAATGCGCTTTGTTCAATCATTTATGGCATTCCAACTAGCCTGAGTAATCATCACCATAACCTAAGCTGCGTAATGCTCGTTCATCATCTGCCCAGCCTGATTTCACTTTTACCCAAGTTTCGAGGAAAACTTTACTCTCAAATAAGTTTTCCATATCTCGTCTGGCTTCTTGACCAATAGTTTTCAAGCGCTCACCTCTATTGCCAATAACCATGCGTTTTTGACTATCTCGCTCAACTAATATAAGGGCATTTATATGAATAATCCCCTTATCATCCATCTTAAACTGCTCTATTTCTACCGTGATAGAATAAGGTAACTCATCACCAGTAAAGCGAATCAGCTTCTCACGAATAATTTCAGAAGCCATAAAGCGACTAGAGCGATCAGTGATATGATCTTCAGGAAACCAGAAAACGCCTTCAGGAAGGGATGTTAAACACAATTTTTTAATGGTATCAACGCCATGGCCCTTAGTCGCACAGATAGGCACAATGTCTCTAAAGTCATGCATAGCACCTAATTTTTGCAGGTGGGGTAACAACTCATCTTTCTCAGCTATATTATCTGTTTTGTTAACCACTAATATACACGGTGTGCCACTTTGTTTAACTTTAGATAACACCAATTCATCATCTTTTGTCCAATGCGTGCCTTCAACTAAAAACATTATTAACTCAACTTCCGCAATTGAACTACTTGCAGCACGGTTCATCAACCTGTTTATGGCGCGCTTTTCTTCAGTGTGTAAACCAGGAGTATCTACTAATACTGCTTGTCTATTTTCTTCAGTCAAGATACCTAAAATACGGTGACGAGTTGTTTGCGGTTTTTTAGAAGTAATACTAATTTTTTGCCCTAACAAGGCATTCAATAATGTTGACTTACCAACATTTGGGCGTCCGACAATAGCAATTAAGCCTGCATAGGTATTCGAGGTATCGTTGTGCATAATTTATTTTCTCGTGCTGCTTTTTTTGCTTGAGCTGCTTGGGTTACTTTTAGTATGTCGGGGATTTGCTGATTTAGCTTGTTTTGTTGGTTTTATTTTTACTTCTTTTTCTTGTTCTCTTTCTTTTTCAATTAAAGCAAGTATCTGCTGTGCAGCTTCTTGCTCTGCTTTTCGACGACTTGTACCCTTAGCGATAACTACTTCACTGATCACTGACGTTTGGCAACGAACAGTAAACTCTTGGTTATGTGATTGCCCCGTGGTATCAATTACTTCATAAGTAGGAAGAGGTATCTTTCTTCCTTGTAAGAATTCTTGTAAACGAGTTTTAGGATCTTTTTGTTCATTACCCGGTTTAATCACCGTTAAGCGTCTTTCAAACCAACTTAAGATAAGTGCCTTACAACACTCAATATTTGAATCTAAATATACGGCGCCGATGATGGCTTCAATCGCATCTTCTAATATCGATTCACGATGATGACCACCACTTTTCAACTCACCCGGCCCTAATATTAAGCATTCTCCCAAGTTAAAGTCTCGTGCAACTTCAGCTAAGGTTACACCTTTAACTAAGCTGGAACGCATGCGAGTCAGGTCACCTTCGTCATGTTTTGGGAACTTATCATAAAGTGCCTCAGCGATAACAAAACCTAAAATAGAGTCCCCTAAGAACTCAAGCCTTTCATTATGAGCGCCTTTAGCACTTCTGTGAGTAAGTGCTTGGACCAATAACAAGGGTTCATTAAATTCATAACCAAGCTTTTTGGTTAATCTAGCAAGATTGTGAGGATTAATTTTCACGATATAACTCTTTGTGCCATGTAAAAAAAGTAGCCATGTTAAATAATTGCGCCAATGCGATCAAAACGTACGCCTGTAGGCAACCATTGAGGTAAAAAACTATCTTCGCTTCTGTCGAAGTCGAAACTCATCCAAATAGCAACAGCTTCTCCCACAAGGTTCTCTTCAGGAACAAAGCCCCAAAAGCGCCCATCTAAAGAATTATCGCGATTATCACCCATAACAAAATAATGCTTTGCCGGTACCAAAAATTCATCCGCGGCAGTACCTGCTTGTGGAAAGTAACGAGCGACTCTAGGTAAGGTATGGCTATCATTCAATACCTGGTGGCTTTTGTTCAACATCTTAGACTCGAATTCATTCATACCTGTTTCAGCATCTGGCCCTACATATGCCCCAACAAGATTTTGTTGTATTTGCTCAAAATCAGGACATTTGGCATCAGACTCTTGGCAAGCTCGCTTAATATAGAGCGATTTATTACGATAAATAATTCGATCACCAGGCAAACCTATTACTCGCTTGATAAAGTCAACGTTAGGATCTTCTGGATACTTAAAAACCACAACATCACCGTGTTCAGGTAAACCATTTTCAATGAATTTATGTCTTACCACTGGATCTTTTAAGCCATAATTGAATTTATTCACTAGAATAAAGTCACCATCGAGTAACGTTGGCATCATAGAGCCTGATGGTATTTGAAAAGGTTCGTATATAAATGAACGTAAAATTAAAACAAAAGCAATCACTGGAAATATTTGCACCGCGGTATCTACTAAAGGCGATGGTTCTGTTAATGTTTCTAGCGCTTGTGGTGTTAATTCAGCTGAGCGCTGCGCAACACTAGCTTTCAGTCTACGTTGTGGTGCTAAATAAAATTTATCAGCAAACCAAACGATCCCTGTTAATACGGTAATTATCACTAAGATAATGGAAAAATAAACAGCCATATACTTCCTATTTTAAAATCCTATTAGGTTAAATCCTATTAGAGAAATTTTAGCGACAAGCATTAAGCTAATGTCGCTACTTTATAAATTAACTTAACAGTCCAAACTAACTATCAAGTTTAAGAACGGCTAAAAATGCTTCTTGTGGTACTTCAACATTACCCACTTGTTTCATGCGTTTTTTACCATCTTTTTGTTTTTGTAGCAGCTTCTTCTTACGACTAATATCACCACCGTAACATTTAGCGGTAACATTTTTACGTAATTGCTTCACGGTAGTACGAGCAATAACATTGTTACCAATAGCCGCTTGAATTGCGATATCAAACATTTGACGATGTATCAATTCTTTAAGCTTATCTACTAATAATCGACCACGTGCCACTGAGTTTGCTCTATGGGTAATCATAGCTAAGGCATCAACGCGATCGCCATTAATCATGACATCAACGCGAACCATGTCTGCCGCTTCAAAGCGAACAAAGTTATAGTCTAATGACGCATAACCTCGACTCGTTGATTTAAGTTTATCAAAAAAGTCCATTACCACTTCCGCCATAGGAAGTTCATAAGTAACGGCAACTTGGTTTCCGTGATAAATTAAATCTTTTTGCACGCCGCGTTTTTCAATACATAAGGTAATGACATTACCTAAATATTCTTGTGGTACTAAAATATTTGCTTGAACAATTGGCTCTCTAATTTCTTCAATATTATTAATTGCAGGGAGATCAGCAGGGTTATCTATAGAAATAACATCACCGTTAGTAGAAGCAATTTCATAGTTTACGGTTGGCGCTGTAGTAATTAAATCTAGGTCATATTCGCGCGCTAAACGCTCTTGAATAATCTCCATGTGCAACATGCCAAGGAAACCAATACGGAAACCAAAACCTAGTGCAGAAGAGTTTTCCGGTTCAAAAAATAAAGACGCATCATTTAAGCTCAGTTTATTAAGCGCATCTCTGAAGTTTTCATAATCATCTGAACTTATAGGGAAAATACCAGCATAAACCTGTGGTTGCGCTTTTTTGAAGCCAGGTAAAGCATTTGCTGTTTCTTTCTTACTGATAGTGATGGTATCACCTACTGGCGCACCATGAATTTCTTTAATGCCGGCAATAATAAAACCAACTTCACCAGCTCTTAAAATACCGGTATCTGTTTGTTTTGGTGTAAATATACCTACTTTATCAATTTGGTGGACCTGTCCAGTAGACATCACCAACATCTTATCGCCTTTTTTAACTTCACCATTGATAATACGAACAAGTGAAACAACACCTTGGTAATTATCAAACCATGAGTCAACAATTAGCGCTTGTAGTGGCGCATCTATTTGACCTGCAGGTGAAGGGATGTTTTTGACGATAGTTTCTAAAACATCTTCAATGCCGATACCGGTTTTAGCTGAACAAGTTACGGCATCTGTAGCATCAATACCTATGATGTGTTCAATTTCTTCACATACGCGTTCTGGATCAGCCTGAGGTAAATCAATTTTATTCAAAATTGGTAAAACCTCTAAATCCATTTCAAGTGCGGTATAACAGTTAGCAACCGTTTGTGCTTCAACACCTTGTCCGGCATCAACAACAAGCAACGCACCTTCACAAGAAGCTAATGAGCGTGATACCTCATAAGAAAAATCAACATGTCCAGGCGTGTCGATAAAGTTTAGCTGGTAAACTTCACCATCTTGCGCTTTATAATCTAAGGTAACACTCTGCGCTTTAATTGTTATACCGCGCTCTCGTTCAATGTCCATTGAATCTAGTACTTGTGCTTCCATTTCTCGCGCTTGTAAGCCACCACAATGCTGAATTAGACGATCAGAAAGTGTTGATTTACCATGATCTATGTGGGCAATAATTGAGAAGTTTCGAATATTTTTCATAAAATGCAGTCAAATAAAGGGCGTTAAAATAATATAATGACGGGATTTTAACGAATTTACTGCCTTGGGGCTATCTTTTGTTCAGATATCTTTTGTTTCAAGCCGTAACAGACTAAGACTTTATTTAACTAGGTTTGGTGAAGGGAGTACTTCAATAATTTTAGGCTGTAAATTTTCACTTTGTTTGCCCTGTTTTTGCTGAAACTTAGCAAGTCTATAGCCTAAATATCCGCCAATAAGACCAAGCCCTAAAGCAAATAATTCATGAGGTAATATTTGTTGTTTTAACAACAATTGCCCAATAGCTGAAAAAGAAATTAAGCCAAGTAAAGGTAATAAATACACTTGTCCTGCACTCGATAAAATATGCTTTTCAGGTAAAGCTAAAACAACACAATCGCCTTCCTTCAATGATACTCCAGTGATACTGATATCATAGGGTAAAGTTAAGGTAAGTTTCGCCTGTGGCAAAACTTTAGCTATTTGACCACTGCCGCAAGTATCTACTTGTGCACAACCACTGCAAGTTGACTTTATCTGACTTGTAACAGTTACTTGTCCTGCTTCGATAGCAACAACATTAGCCAGTTCTTTAATCATTTCACTGTTCTCCTTTCGAGTTCCGGTCATTAGTTTTTGCACTATCAACGCTAGCTGGTGTGATTGATTCTGCTATCTTCTTGGCTGTTGCTAAGGGGATATCACCTACAACGCCGACTTCTATTCCTTGTAGAACATGGTTGAATACCATTGTCGCTCCGTCACTTGCATATTCAGGTGCTCTAAATTCTTCTTGGCTAAGATTAACGTATACAGATACTTCGACTAGACCATCAGAAAACAACATAAACTCAACGGCTTTATCACCACTGCGGTTATGGCTATTTAATTTGTGTTGATTCGATTTAACCACAGTAAAACCTTGTGGTAGCCAGCTAACTTGCCACGAAAGCGCTTTGTTTTGACCTTGCATTGTTAACTCAATAACCTCTGGCAATTCTGTTAATTGAAATTGCTCTAAGTTATCTGATAATTGCTCATCGACTTCAATATGGGTAAATTGAATCTGCTCTAATAACTGTCCTTGACGTGTCAGTACCGCCATTTTTAACAACAAGCCGGTTTTTTGATCCAACCAAAGCCAATAATTATAACGATACTTATCTTTTGATACGACACGAATGAGTTGAGCAACACGGCCTAAGATTCGACTGCGGCCTACGGAAATAAAGCGATAACTTTCTTCTAACTCACTAATATTGCCACGAAAAATAGTAGGAATTGGACTTCGAACATCTCTAGAAATTATGGAATAGGGTTCTTGATCAGGTTCGATATAACTTACAACATCACCTTGACGTAAAACATCCAGACGAGGGCCATTCAGTCGAGTAAAAATTTCTAGTTCTTGCTCATTTTCACCAATACCATGTAACCAATGATAAGGCTCTGCTTGGTTATTTTTAACCACAACAAATGAAGTAGAGAAATTAAGTTGACGAAGTGAAATGGAGAGTCGCTCTAATGAGAGCTTCGCAGATTCTGTATCAGCAGTAGTTGCTGATACATTAAAGCTTAACAGCAATAAAAAAAATGCCGATAGTTTCATAGGTTCTCAAAATTGATGGCTGAAAGTAAATAATACCGACTGGTATTATCAACTAATTCAACCAATCAAGCTATTTTATATTACTACCTAACTTCACTTGTTGATTATGATCTTTCAAAAGTGCTTGTAAGCGTCGCTGCTGCGCAACTCTGTCAGACGCCAATTGCTCATTCATTGCTTGCTGCGTTTGTTGCTTACTTTGTTGGCTTTGAGAAGACTGAACATTAAAGCTCACAGGATTGGCATAACCAGTTAAAGGTACTGTTTGTACTACTTGACTTGGTGTAATTGAAGAATTATCGGTAACATTATTCTGAACACCTACGATCATTAAAGCGGCAGCAGAAGCGGCTATAGCAACTTGTCCCATCGGCTTAATCAAGCTCGATACTTTAGCTTTAAAGCGATTTGTTGCATCAACAACACTATTAGTCTGTTGCTCTGATGAGTTATTGGATATAGCAGCATTTTCCTGCGTAGGTAAATGATTATTTTTTCCAGAAGTTTGCATAGAGGAATTAGGAGATAGAATAGTTGCTTCTTGTGCAATCGCTGCAGAAATTGTTTCACTTAAATCTAGTTGTAAAGACTGTGGTACTTCATCGCGTAATACATCACCTATCAAATGATAGTTTTGCCACGTACTTGATAAATCTTCATCCTTGAGCATATTATCAACTAAATGCGCACTTATACTATCATCTGTTGATGGAGAGTAATTATCGACTAATGAAGATATTGACTCTGATTTTATTTCACTCATATTTTACCTTAAAAAAACTTGGTTAATTTCTGCGTTGACAAATGATCTAATTATTTTTTTGCAACAAGGGTCTAATCTTCTTGTCGATTGCATCACGCGCTCTAAATATACGCGAGCGCACGGTGCCTACGGGACACTCCATTATCGTAGCGATTTCTTCGTAGCTTAAACCTTCGATTTCTCGAAAGTTAATTGCTAACCGCAAATCATCCGGTAGTGATTCCATAGTACTAAAAATTACTTTTTTAATTTCGGCTGTGAGTAATATTTTTTCTGGTGAAGCATTTTCTCTTAATGCATCTCCAGTATCATAAAGCTCAGCATCATTAATTTCGACATCATTACTTGGTGGCTTACGACCCAATGCTACACTGTGATTTTTCGCACAGTTAACTGCAATACGGTAAAGCCAAGTATAAAAAGCACTATCACCTCTAAAATTAGGTAATGCTCTATATGCCTTAATAAAAGCTTCTTGGACTATATCGGGTACATCGCTATGATTTTTAACATAACGACTCACTAAATTAGCAACTTTATGCTGATATTTAGTTACCAACAGGTTAAACGCATTTTTATCGCCACGCTGAACCCGTTCAACGAGTTGTTGATCTATATTTGGTTCGCTCTTTTGAGCCGTATCCTTTAACACTGACAATTGATTTGTACTCATATTTTCCATTGGCTCATAACAAACGCATAAAATAAGACTAACGTTTTTTAAAAAAGTTCTATTTATTTTGACTTTTTTTAATAACTAGACTTATCGGCTTGTCAGCAATGACCATTATTAATTACCAGAGAGCTATCAAACGTTAATTAAACGCTATTATCTGGCGACTTATTCCTATGTATTATAGAATACCTCAAAATCCCCTACTTATATATTCGCTTTTATAGCTGAACTTAATCAAAAAGTATGACTCAACAAAACAATTGTGATGTTTTAATCATTGGCAGTGGTGCCGCAGGCTTAACTTTGGCACTGCATTTAGCTCAAAATGCCGATGTCGTTATTTTAAGTAAAGGCCCATTAAACGAAGGTTCAACTTTCTATGCTCAAGGGGGGATTGCCGCAGTTTTTGATGAAAATGATAGTGTTGCTTCTCACGTTGAAGACACCATCATTGCTGGTGCAGGACTATGTGACGAAGACACGGTTCAATTTACCACTGAAAATGCTAAGTCTTGTTTAGAATGGTTGATAGACCAAGGCGTTGAATTTGACAAAGAGCAAAGTGGTAAAGGTGAGGGGCGTTATCATCTAACTCGCGAAGGCGGACATAGTCACCGAAGAATCCTTCATTCGGCTGATGCGACTGGCCAAGCAATTCAGACTACTTTAGCCGATCAAGTAAAGCAGCATCCACGTGTTCGCATCTTTGAACGTTTTAATGCTATTGATCTTATTTGCCAGCCAAGCACTAAGGGTGATCAACCAAAACAGTGTATTGGTGCCTATATCTGGAACCGAAATACTGAGAAAGTTGAAAGTATTTACGCGCAAAAAACTATTTTAGCGACGGGCGGTGCGAGTAAGGTTTATCAATATACTTCAAACCCTGATGTTGCTAGTGGTGATGGTATTGCTATGGCATGGCGTGCTGGTTGTCGCGTTGCCAACATGGAGTTTAATCAATTTCATCCAACTTGTTTATTTCATCCTTCCGCTGGCACCTTCCTATTAACCGAGGCACTTCGCGGTGAAGGGGCTAAATTAAGACGCCCTGATGGTAGTCGCTTTATGCCAGCTTTCGATGAACGTGCTGAGCTAGCTCCTCGTGATATTGTAGCCAGAGCAATTGATTATGAAATGAAGCGTTTAGGTGCAGATTGCATGTATCTCGATATCAGTCATAAGCCCAGTGATTTTATCAAACAACATTTCCCTACTATTTATGAAAAAACGAAGTCACTCGGTATAGATATCACTAAGCAACCCATTCCTATTGTTCCAGCCGCGCACTATACCTGTGGTGGAGTAATGGTTGATCATCAAGGTAAAACAGATGTTAGCCAACTTTATGCTATCGGTGAAATGTCATATACCGGCCTACATGGCGCAAATCGTTTAGCTAGCAACTCCCTACTTGAATGCCTTGTTTTTGCCCGCGCTGCTGCTCTAGAGATTAGTGAAAGCTTAGTACAAAACAATAGTTATTTAACTCTTCCTCATTGGGATGATAGTCGTGTAACAGATTCAGATGAAGAAGTTGTTATTCAACACAATTGGCACGAGCTTAGGTTATTTATGTGGGATTATGTCGGTATTGTACGCACAACTAAGCGATTAGAGCGTGCATTGCATCGTGTCGAATTACTTCAACGAGAAATTGAAGATTATTATCAAAACTTTAAAGTAAGTAATAATTTACTTGAATTAAGAAACTTGGTGCAAGTGGCTGAACTTATCATAAGATGTGCTATGGAACGTAAGGAAAGTAGAGGTTTGCATTACACATTAGACTACCCTGACTTATTACCCAATGCGAAACCAACCATACTTTCACCCAGACAATAACACCAGGCCCATTAAGTTATTTTCTACTCAGCGAAATTAAAAGACGTAGAGGCGAGGCATTGATTGAAGAGAATGGTTGTTCAGAAGAAAAGCTGCATAGCTATTTTAATTGATTTATCACACTAGCCAAACGGGAGAAATCTCGCTCATGTAAGCTATCTTTGAATATGAAAAACTGTTTAGGATATTTTTTATCCGGATTACAGCGTTGAATAACCGCATTTTCCTTAGGTGCTACGACTAACCAGCAGCCAATAAAACTGAGTCTGCTTTCAGGTAACAGTTGATAACTTATCTGATCGTTATTAAATTCTACTGCACCAGTCTTTGTTAAAGTCAGTGAACTAGTGATAGGCTTATTGAGATGGTTAATTGATAAGAATAAGCTAAGAGAAATAATGCTGATTACAGCTATCAACAGAGCTATATCATAATAAAAAGTAAAGCTCACAAGAGTAACTAAACATGTCAATATTCCAATCACGCTATAAACGGCTAGCTTATAGCGAGAATATCTTACAGTAATACTATACTTTGACGCGCTTGAGTATAAGTTGGACCATTGCGTTGAGCTCTTTATCTTCACAAACTTCATGCCCCATAAACCATGCAAATAATTCTGGATCTTGGCCGGTAAGTAAGCGTTCAAAGGTAAACTGATCTTTCGTTGATAAGTCGTCATATGCTTCATCAACAAAAGGTATAAACAGCACGTCTAACTCTAACATACCGCGGCGACAAGCCCACTTTAAACGAGCTTTATTGACTTTTAAAAGATTAGTCGAGTTTTCATTATTTGTCACTGCATTGCTTGAAGCTTCATTACCAGACATAAGTACCCTTTCTTGATTAACACAATTGATTGATACCAATCGAACGAATATATTGTTCCGTTTGATATAGCCCCTTATTGTAACAAAAACTCACAGGGCACAGCTATTAAAAATGCTCATTATCATTAATAAAAAACCGTCATCGAGTTGTATTTACCATTTTCGCCCTTATTCTATAGTTAACCTTATACCGAACGAATTAATTAATTAATTGGTCCGATTGGTATTAACATACAAGCATAGCTTCTTCATAGAGTTCATTATGACAATTACCACCAGCACACAATTACCATCTCTTGCACAACTACCAGAGACTTACCTTATTGAACTTAGTGAATTTGGGGCAATTTCTTTATCTGGTGAAGAGCAAAGCAAATACTTACAAGGGCAAGTAACTTGTGATGTTAACAGCAGTACAGAATCAAACCTGCTTGTTGGCGCTCACTGTGATGCAAAAGGAAAAGTATTTTCCGTTTTTAGATTAATTAATCGCTCTTCTGCTCACCTATTATTACAACCTACGGCAAGCATTGAAGGTTCACTTAAAGAACTTAAAAAGTTTGGTGTTTTTGCCAAAGTTACTATTGATAAAACTGAAGACCTTAGCTTTATTGCTTTAGTTGGTAAACAAGCAAGTAATTTATTACAACAAGAGTTTGCTCAAGTGCCTGATAGTTTGACGCCTGTAGTACAAGTTGGCTCAACTAGTTTAGTGTATCTTTGTGGTGATCAACCTCGTTACATTATTATTGATGAACCAATCACTATCACAGCTCTTCGAGAAAAGTTGGCACTCCCTACTTACTCACAATCAGTATGGGATTTATTAGAAATAACCCTAGGATTTCCTATTCTAACGGCAAGTACTAGCGGCCATTACGTACCTCAGATGCTGAACCTACAAGCCATTAATGGCATAAGTTTCACCAAAGGTTGCTACTTAGGACAAGAAACTGTTGCTAGAATGCAATATTTAGGAAAAAATAAGCGGGCGTTATTTTGTTTAAATGCACAACTTTCTCAACCATTTCAATCGGAAGATGTCATTGAAAAACAGTTGGGTGAAAACTGGCGAAAAGCCGGCGATATTCTCGCCCATTATCAAGCTGATGATGGTAGTTGTGTTATTCAAGCCGTATTAGCAAATGATGGTGAAAAACTGTCATTGCGTATTGCTTCACAAGCTGACTCTATAGTAACGAATCAAACATTACCTTATACCCTTGTAGCTGAATAAGCTCAACAAACTCTTGCAGCTGAATAGGCTCTAAACTTAAAATTATTAGGATAAAAAATGAAAATAGCTAAAAATAATGTCGTTGTTATGCACTATGCTGTATCTGACAGCGAAGGCACTTTAATTGATAGCTCTTACGAAGATAAACCTATGGCTATTATTCAAGGTGTTGGATATTTAATCCCTGGTTTAGATGATGCCCTTATCGACCACCAAGCAGGTGATAAATTCGAAGTTGCTGTTGCTTGTGATCAAGCTTACGGTGAGCGTCATGATGATTATGTTCAAACTGTGCCTAGAGAAGTACTTGCTGGCGTTGAAGATCTTGCTCTTGGTACGCAACTACGTGCAACAACTGATGATGGCGAACAAACGGTTATCGTAATTGACGTTCAAGATGACGTAATTACTGTTGATGGTAACCATCCACTTTCAGGCTTAGACTTAAGCTTTGACGTTGAAGTTATTGAAGTACGTGAAGCTACCGCAGAAGAACTTGAACATGGTCATGTTCATGCTGAAGGCGGTTGTGGTCACGAACACTAATAAATGTCGCTGATTAGTTTGTAAAATTCTACTAACAATCAGACATAAAAAAACGTAACCTTACGTCTAAGGTTACGTTTTTTTTCGTTGAATTTCAGCTAAGTATTGTTAACAAATACTTATACTAATTATTCAGTGACTGCTTCTTCTTTTGCATCTTCAGCTACAACCGCTTTTGATAAAAACATATCGCGCAATTTAGTATCAACATCTTTAGCCATTTCAGGATGTTCATCTAAATATTTCGCAGCATTAGCTTTACCTTGACCAATTCTTTCGCCATTACAGCTATACCAAGCACCTGCTTTTTCTACAAAACCATTTTTAACGCCTAGCTCAATTAACTCACCTAAGTTGTTAATTCCTTCGCCGTATAAAATTTGGAATTCAGCTTGTTTAAACGGTGGCGCTATTTTGTTTTTAACGACTTTCACACGCGTTTCATTACCAACGATTTCATCACCGTTTTTAACCGCGCCAATACGACGGATATCTAAACGTACAGAAGCGTAGAATTTTAAAGCATTACCACCTGTTGTCGTTTCTGGGCTACCAAACATAACACCAATTTTCATACGAATTTGGTTGATAAAAATAAGCATGGTATTCGATTTTTTCAAATTACCCGTCAGCTTACGCATTGCTTGTGACAACATACGTGCTTGCAAGCCCATATGTGAATCACCCATATCGCCTTCAATTTCAGCTTTAGGCGTAAGCGCAGCTACGGAGTCAACAACAATAACGTCGATAGCACCAGAGCGCGTTAACATATCAACAATTTCCAAAGCTTGCTCGCCGGTATCAGGCTGAGAAATTAATAACTCATTAATATTCACACCTAATTTTTCAGCATAAACAGGGTCAAGAGCATGCTCTGCATCGATAAAGGCACAAACTTTACCATTACGCTGCGCTTCAGCAATAACTTCTAAGGTTAGCGTTGTTTTACCACTAGATTCTGGACCATAAATTTCGACAACACGACCCATTGGCAAACCACCAGCACCTAAGGCGATGTCTAAGCCTAATGAACCAGTAGAAATAGTTTCTACATCCATGGTGTTATTATCACCAAGTTTCATTATTGAGCCTTTACCGAATTGACGTTCAATTTGAGCTAAGGCTGCTGATAGTGCTTTTTCTTTATCGTCTTTCATGATTACTCCGCGAGCTGTTGTGTTATTTCGTTTTGATGAGACAAGTATACTGTAAGTTCGTACAGTATCAAGTTTTATTACAACTTTTTTATTTTTTAATTAAAATCCAATCACCCGTTACTTTTAATCAATTGAAAAATAACAAATAAAACATTACTAATAACTTTTTATCTTTTCAGGTAAAAAAGTTACTTTTATATTTTTATACTGCTGTAAAGTTTCCTTACACAGTACTTTATAAACAATGAAAATGGTTAATTAACTGACAATTAATTTGCTAACTTTTCCTGACCAATCCTAACAATTTGCTCTGATATTTTTTTGTTAACGCCTTTTACCAGCACCCAGCTATGCCAATATAGTGTCTCCACTAACTCCTTATCTGGGCATAAGCTTATTAACTGGCCTGTTTTGAGCTCTTGCTCTATTAGTAATTTGGGTATCAAGCAATAAGCAACGCCCTGCTTAGCTAACGGGATAAAGGCTTCTGCTGAACGAACACTATGACAATAGTATTCACTGGCTGCCAAGCTAAAGTGTTTTGCAATATAGCGTACATGCATATCATCTTTATGGTCATAACTTATCGCTGGTGCCATTTTCAATGAGCTTTGGTTCACTCCTTTTGGAAAGTATTTCTGTGCAAAACCTTTACTAGCCACCAAACAATAACCCATCTCACCAAGTTTGAAAGAGCGATAACCTTTTAAGGGCTTTTCAATAACACTCACCGCGCCAATAGCTTGACCACTGCGCAACTTATCTAAAGTTCTTTCTTCGTGTTCTATGATTAAATTTAATTCAACTAAGTGGTTTTTAAGTACTGGTGTAATTGCATCAATAAACCAAGTAGCAATGCTATCAGCGTTAACCGCTAATGAGATTTTCATCGGCTTAATTGGTTTATCTGGTGATAACAATGGGACTAATTCATGTTCAAGCTGCTTCACTTTTTTGAAATGACTCAGTAATTGCTCACCTGCGGGTGTTGCTACAATCGGTTGATTACGAATAAGAACGGGTTGTCCAACATACTCTTCTAAGGCTTTAATCCGTTGAGATATAGCTGATTGTGAAATAAATAATTTTTGTGCCGCTAATTCAAAACTTTGCAGCTCAATAACCTCAGCCAGCGCAGCGAGAAGTTTATAATCAAACTTTGCCATAATCCTACACACCCATTATAAGTTTTACTAATGATAGTTAATTATTATTAATTATATTAAAAAAGAAAATTAATGCAAACTAGCGCTCATCAAATTCCCCGACAATTTAACGAGTACCATTATGAGCTTATTAGTTTTAGCAAAAGGTTTTACCCTCACATTAAGCATGATAATACCTATTGGCACGCAAAACTCTATGCTGATCAATCAGGGGATTAATCAAAATCATCATAAAATGACCGCTGCTCTTTTTGTTCTTTACGATGCTTTATTAATAAGTATGGGCGTACTTGGCGGCAGTATTTTACTTTCACATAATGCCACCTTATTTAATATTCTCACGTGGGGTGGGATCTTGTTTTTAAGTGTTTATGGCTTATTGTCGATGAAATCGGCATTCATGCGTAACAAGAACACTGCTGATACAATTTTGAAAAAGAAATCAGCCAAAATTATTTTTCTGACAACCTTAGCGGTAACTTTTTTAAACCCACATGCTTACATTGATACTGTAATGGTTATTGGCAGTGTTGGCGGGCAATATTCAGATGAAGTAAAAGTATATTTCCTTATTGGTTGCATATTCGGTTCATTTACTTGGTTTAGCTGTTTAGCATTTGGCGCAGCTAAACTTTCAAAACAATTAAGCCGACCTAAAGTAAAAATGACTATAGATATAGTTATTGCCTTAGTAATGTGGATAGTTGCTTGGTCACTGTTTAATACATGGATGGCACGTTAAAATTATTGCCTGTTATATGATAAAAAATCGAGAAATGCTAATAGCGCTTATGGCATAATCTAAGGAAATACCGATAGGTATATACCCGTCACCATTCAAAGTGCAGGATATCAGTGGGAATTAACATGACTTTAGGCAAGAAAAATAATTTAAGCATAGTCACTCTATGCTTTGATTATTTAACGCCGAATAAAGCCATTTTAAACCCATCGAAGAAGCACTTGAGCAACATCACTTCATCGTTGCTGTGATTTATAATGGCATAACCATTATTTCATCACAGCGCCTTGAATTGAAATCGCTCAAGCACTCTGAAACATGCATATTGATTGGTAACGGGTATAAATATCCCTAGAATTAAGCTACTAGTAAGCTAGTAATAACATAAGAGTTTTAGCATTTCATGACTACTGCCATAAAAGACCTTTCATCACACACCCCTATGATGCGTCAATACTTAACCATTAAGGCTGAGTTTCCACATATTTTGATCTTTTATCGCATGGGCGATTTTTATGAATTATTTTTTGATGATGCAAAAAAAGCATCTGACTTATTAGATATTTCACTTACCGCTCGAGGTAAAACCGGTGGTAACGCTATTCCAATGGCTGGTGTGCCTTATCATGCAGTTGAAAACTACTTAGCCAAGCTTGTCGCTTTAGGTGAATCTGTCGCTATTTGTGAACAAATAGGCGACCCTGCCACTAGTAAAGGTCCTGTTGAGCGTAAAGTAGTACGTGTTATCACACCAGGTACGGTGAGTGATGAGGCGCTGTTAACCGACAGGCAAGATAACCTTATTGTTGCTATTGTCGATAATCAATCACCGAAAGCAAAGCTAAAAACAAGCTCAGCCCCGGCTTTTGGCCTTGCCTATTTAGATATGGCCAGTGGTCGATTTGTACTAACCGAGCCGCAAACGACTGAACAACTTCAAGCAGAACTACAACGCTTATCTCCTGCTGAATTACTCTATAGCGAATCACTACAGGACTCTAGCTTACTAGAAAACAGAAAAGGTTTACGCCGCCGCCCTGAATGGGAATTTGATCTTGAAACTGCGATTAGTTTATTAAATAAGCAGTTTGATACTAAAGCGTTAACTGGCTTCGGTGTTGATGATAAACCATTAGGTTTGGCTGCTGCCGGTTGTTTGTTTCAATACGTTAAAGACACCCAACGTACTGCCCTACCTCATATACGTGCCATTGTCTGCGAATCTGCCAGTAAGGGCGTGGTACTTGATGCCGCAACAAGGCGTAACCTAGAGCTTACTCAGAATTTACAAGGCGGTTTAGATAATACCCTCGCCGATATTTTAGACAAGTCATCCACGCCAATGGGCTCTCGTTTACTTAAACGCTGGTTACATTTTCCATTACGTGATTTAACTGTGCTTAATAATCGACAAAATACGGTAAGTGACATTATAGCGCTAGATCTGATCACGCCAATTCAGCCACTATTAAAAAGCTTGGGTGACATTGAACGTATTGTTTCCAGAATAGCCTTAGGCTCTGCACGCCCTAGAGATTTTGCTCGTTTACGTTATGCGCTACAGCAAATGCCCCATTTACAGAATGAGTTACAAAACGAGCTGCAAAGTGAACAAACAGAGTCACCCACTAATTACTTAAATACCATAGCCCAACAAAGCCAGCCGATGCCTGAACTTCAAACTTTATTGGAACATGCTGTTGTTGAAAATCCTCCCGTATTAATACGTGATGGTGGTGTCATCGCACCTGGCTATAACGCTGAACTCGATGTATTACGAGATCTGAGTGATGGCGCAACAGAATTTTTAGCGCAACTAGAGCCTGTCTCTTATACACATCTCCGAGCCCACGAGACCGTACTAGATCTCGT
>OJBR01000263.1_pt1 | contig 28308 bp, 26 predicted proteins | sample 1591161 | NCBI WGS metagenome assembly OJBR01 (sample SAMN05416803, study PRJEB24817) | seawater metagenome | isolation source: Sea water | place: Canada:Atlantic | collected 2013-07
GCAGAAGGAAGCATCAAACCTATGATCAGGTTTGAATAGGTCTTTTAGAACGGTAGACTTAGGCATCAACTCGTTAGCGACATTAAGCAGTGGTGATGTTCGCTACTGGCAAACGCCAAAACCATTGCACAACAGCCTACGTAAGCTCGCTAGGATGCAGCGACGTTTGGCGAAGAAAACCAAGCAATCTAACGGCTACAAAAAGCTGGTGGTGCGTATTGGACGTCTTCACAAGCGCATTGCTGACATCCGACGCAACTGCTTGCATCAACTCACGTCCTACCTTGTGAAACACTTCGCCGAAGTGACCATCGAGGATTTGAATGTGAAAGGAATGCTGGCCAACGGCAGATTGGCCCGGCACATCGCCGATGTGGGCATGTACGAATTTCGTAGGCAAATGGAATATAAATCAAGTTGGTATGCCACCGTGCTACATATTGCTGATCGGTGGTTCCCGTCCAGCAAGCTGTGTTCGGACTGTGGTAGCAAAAACACTGACTTGACACTCAGTGACAGGACGTACGCCTGCGCCTGTGGCAACAACAAATGCCGCGACCACAATGCGAGCATTAACTTAGAAAATTATACGGCACGTTCGGCCGAAATTTACGCTGTGGGAGATGACGGCTCTGCCCCAACGGTCTAACCGTTGAGGCAACCAGCATCGTTGAAAGCAGAAGAAAGCAGAAGAAAGCATCAAACCTATGATCAGGTTTGAATGGGTCTTTTAGAACGGAAGGTTATCCACCACTGGTTAAGGATTTATGTTTTGACTGGGATTTCCCATGTCCTCTTTATGCTTTGCATTGATTCAACAAACTCAAACCCCGCTTCCCAATAATATTTATTGTTTGAGAAGAACCCTTTTTCTGTTGCCTCCTTGTCGTGCGGGATAGTAAAACTGAAATCTAAGATTGTTTTACAGTTTACATGGTTAATCTTTGTTGTTGCATTTGACTCCCAAACTTTATCGTTCCGGCTCTCACCGCCAACCATTTTGCTGCGCCGCCATAGAGTAATTGTTATTTCTTTAACGCTATTAAAGTTTGGCTTTTTAATTTCAATAGAGCCTTTAAATTCCTCGCCAATTGTGCAAAATGACGGTGTTAATGTTAATGGAGCCTCGCCCAGCTTATAAAATTTCCGCTTTTGATAAGTTCCTATCGTCAATAAGAGAATAGAGAATAAGAGAAAAAAGCCAGAAAATAAGTATGTAGCAGGTGAACTTGTGTTAGTTGACATGCAAAGAAGGGCAATTGCAGTCAGCAATAAAACGACACCGAAAATTTGAAGAAAAATGCCACCTGTGCTCTCTTGACTGCGTATGATTTTATTAATTGTATCCACAAATATTACTCCTTCATAAATAGCCATGGTTGAATGCACATATAAAACACCCGCTTAAGTCGATGATAATGCTTAGCTGGGAAGGGGAACAGAGCCAGGAAGACTATTACCATTTCTTTCGCATCTTAAGTAAGAGGTGCATGATGCCTCCACCAAATAGCAGCAACACTAAAAGCATAACCACGGAAGTGGTTAATTTTGACCAGTGAACAGCTCTATCCGCAATAGCTTCACAAGGCTTATCTGGATTTACAAATACACGAATCGGCTTACCGGCTTTATAATAGGATTTAAATTTATAAGCTAATTGTTCCAAGGGGCCATTATCTGTACCCTCAATCCACCAAACCTTTCGACCAATGCAATGAGCGCCCTCAAAATCATATTGGTAGGTGATCTGAGGGCCTTTATATGTGTACACACTTGAATTTGAAGAGCTTCTTGAAGTTGTAGTTGTTTTAATCGAAGCATTTAACAATTTCGCATCAACTGAAATCCAATGAATTGAATTAATGTTACCGTATACTGGAGTTATAATGTTTTTTAACACAATAAATGTTAGAAAAATCGTCACAGCAAGAAAAATATAAAGGATAATTCGCGCTATTTTATCATTGTTGTTTTTAGTTACTTTGGCCAATATCAAATCCATATTCCATTTTTAAATGAGTGAAACTAGGTGAGGGCGTTTTTAAAACGCAAGTCCTCACCTTTGTATTGCATTACTTTTCGACTAAGTCGTCTTTAAGTTCATCCATGGATTTGCCTTTCAGCAGTTTGGCCACCACGTCTTTCTCACGAGCCAGGGCAACGCCAAGTTGCTCGGATTGAGCTTCGTCAAGTTTGACACCCGCCAATTCAAAAAAGCGTTCTAGCTCATACCCTGTGTCGAGCATTTTATCGTACTGATCGGCTTTCTTTTTGTCAGTGGTCACTAGGCGTTCCTTTTTGTTCTGGTCGATAACGACAAATCGTTGTTCAATCAATGTTTTTCTCTCTTGTAGGTACATTAAAGTAAGTATTTATGATAACAAAAAAATATCTTTTCGTCTATTCTAAGCGGTTTAAATTTGGAAAAAATAGGGCAGGAATTTAGAGGGTTGAGGTTGTGTGAAAAGCATGTTTTTAAAATTCATTCCCAGTTCAACGTCACACTTCAACTCAACAAGTGAGCGGGACAGGAGAGCCTCTTTTTTCCCTTCTTTCATGCGGAGATGAAGCGATTTCTTTCTTTTTAAATCTGACCCGAGAATAATATCAGGATCGGCAATTAAATCGTTAAATTCAAACAAAGAAAGAAGCTCTTTTGCAGATACGTCTGCTATCCCGGTGACACCGGGCACCGAGTCTACGCTGTCGCCGGCAAGTGCAAGAAAATCAAGAACGCGGGAACCTTTCATGCCAAATTTCTTTTCTACGTATTCAACATCAATTAATTTTTTAACCTTGCCGTAATAAATAAATACGTTCTCGTTGCATAAGCTCATTAAGTCTTTATCACCCGTAAACATAGTGCAAAGTATGCCATGCGCGCTTAATTTGGTGGTTAGGGTGGACATAACGTCGTCAGCTTCTACGTCATCAACACGAAGGCATGGGTACCCTGCGGCAATAAGCATGTCATAAAGCAAGTTCTCTTGTATTTTGCGGTGCTCTGGCTTTGGAGGCCGTCCACTTTTGTATTGAGGGTAGAGTCGATGTCTGAAATTATCACCAGGTGCGTCGCACACCATGACTATATGGGTGTTGGTGCTGCCAAAATTATGTTGCAGATAGTTTATTTCACTTTTTATTAAACGAAGGGTTTCTCGTAGCGCATACACTGGGGTTTCGCCAATAAAATCAGATGAGTTTATTTTGCCGTCCATGACGCGCTTATTAGTGTGAGGGAATGCGCGTCCAAAAATACTATTAACGTCAAAAATATAGATGTGCGGTTTCATAGAAAATACAGCCCTTTCGATTCATGTTGTTATTTTATCAGAAAGCGACTCAAATTACATCTTTTTTGTTCATCCTAATGAAAGCATGAAAAGGCATCCCGTTGCGATAGAAACACTAAGCGTTAGTCCAGGCTTGAACCACCATGTTGACCAGCCATGAAGCTTCAAAGATAAGCTTACTCGGCTTTGCGTCTCGCTGTCTGCGGCTTTTACTTCACACTGGCAACGCTGCCAAGCGTTGATAGAAGGGTACATAGTTAAGGCTGATAACAGCAACATCGCCACGCACGTGGGGATTGTAGGGTTGGCACTTACAGCGACGCCTGAGATAACTCCCGTGACGGCCACGGATTGTAAAATTCGGGTTCTTACTGTTTCGCACATACTAACTAAATACGGTACTTGCATAACAATTTCCTCTCTTCTTAATAAGACTATATATTAAAAAAAAAGGATATACGTAATGTTTTTTACTTTTTTTTAAAACCCACTAAAAAGAATAGGAATATTAACCCGTTTTTGATAAAATACAGAAAGGCCATTGACGGAAATAAAACATGAACAGCAACAAAAGTCCCTTTACGGATAAAAAGAAATTTAGAGCGTGGTGCCAGGAGATGCAATTAGACAGCCATCAAGTCGCCGATGTGCTAGGGATTGGTATGTCGAAGGTTTATCAATGCTTGGATGAGACAAAAAAAGTACCGATTCGAGAAATGATCAGCTTGAATTGTGAGCTCATTAATGACATGAATAAAGACGAGCAAGCTAAATGGATACAGCAGCAACTAAAAAAATCAAAGAACCAACGACCATGGCCTTCCCCAATCCCTATTAAGGCGTAAACGAAAACCGCCCTACGCCACCATCGACAGAAGGTGAATACCACCCCTTATCTTTTAACAACCGCGAGAACGTGGTTACCAAGAATTTACCCGCGTTAACATGCAAGCCAGGTGCGACGCTTTCTCTATTTCCTGCGACATTAATAACATCATGAGGGAAATAGCTAAGAAAAGCCAAGACTGCATTGACGTCTCTCTCTTCGAAGCGGTCAATAACTAAATGCGGCTTATCATATTGCATGCACGCATCAAGTGTCAGCTCGGTTCCCCTAGACTTCTTTTTCGGCGATATAATCAAAGTTACATCTGAGGCTTTTGCATTATCAAAAGTTCGCGGGGGATACTCTTTTGATTTGTGCTGAACGACATTGTACCGTTTTAGCTTTAAGTCAGGGCCTTGCTCGGTCAGGTAACCTAAAGGAACGTAACCGGTTGTAGGAATTCTTAACTTATAGGCAGCATCAAGACCAGCCCGATCAGCTCCGGTCTGCCCTCCCGAAATAATGGTGAGCGGTTTTTGTATAGGTAAGCTTTTCAATTAATTATCCTAAACGAAGTATGACAGCTATTACTTATAATACCATCTAATCAAAACAAAATCCCTCATTTTGATTAATATATATTACTAAATCATTTTTCTTTTATTTATAATGATACTATCTATAACATGAACATAAAACACAAAGAGACCAAGCAATGGCTAAATTCAGCGAAAAAAATGCCCACCTTTTTGAAGGTGATAAAACCGATGCCGATGTGGAATACTTAAAGCGCCTATACGATATTGCCGTGCCTAAAATTGCACAGTTAAACTCACCTGAAGGTTTTGATGTTATTGCCGTGTACAAGCCAGATGAGTTGATTAACGATGGTAGAAAAGATGGACGACTAGGCACAACAGGAAGTGCAACCGCTTTCGCGAGACGGCACTCAGATGACAATGTTTTGTTTTACGAGAATTTTAGCAATGAAAATTGGTCTGAAATAAACGCGTTATCTGCCAATGACGTATTGCAATTAATATCAGCGGATGGAGCTGGCATCGCTTTAGATGGACTTGAGCGTTTAGGGAAAATTGATTTTGCGAAAAACTCGCCGTCAGGTGGGCATATTGATGTCGCAAAGGGATTAAGCGACTTGGGAAGTCCGGTAAGGGGAGCTGTGGGGCTTCTGTTCGACAAAGAAAATTTAGCTGAATTTGGCGTTGGCGATAACAGTGAATCTTTAAAAGGAGCGCTAGAGTCTTATACCTTAATGCAGTACGAAAAAGCGATAAACCTCGTTTCTACACCCCGCAATCAAAAATTAACAGCATTGGGGGTCAATGTAGCGAAGTACAGTGAAAGCCAATTGAATTACCTTTCAGCCGGCGACTCAGCAGATAAGATCAAGCGAAGAAACCAGTTCCTAGACGCTGTTGTTAATATATTGGGCGCTGAGGGTCAGGAAAAGCATGCTGATACTGCGATTAAGGTCATGGTGGGTGAAATTAATGGCGAGACGCTAAACCACACCTTGACCGCAGTTGATAATGGAGAACCGTTTATGCCTCACTTAGCTGTAGATATGGGCGTGCCAAACATCACCCAAAAAGAAATGCGTCGCGCGGGTGAAATTCTATGGAAAAACACTCAAAATAAAAGTGGGTCACCATTGCAACTTAATACCAAAAGAGCGTTTGCTATTGCCAAACTTCCCAGTAAATGGTTTATCAATAGTAGCGGGAGCGATGCCTTGTCGCCAAACGTGATTGATTTCACCAGTGCGGCAGGCGAAAGCACCGTGCTTCAAGTTATTGAGCATGCGGAAAGGTTAGGTTTGGCCCTTGACGAGATGAAGGGGTGGAATGACCAAGTTGGGATCGACGCCGCGCTTGATTCATGGTCGTGGCTAGATAACAGTAACGGTTTCGTTAGCAACGTTAACGCGATTAATAAAAAATACAACGCAGCAGCGACTCAGGATAGCCACGAAGAAATTATCAGTCAGATGTTAGACTCTATAACCCTAGGTGCGCTTTATCGATGTAAGCACATAAGCGAAGATGTTGTGGATATTAGTGAATACATCAGTGTGCCGAGTGTTAATTCCAATAGCGTGTCTGAAGAACATATGAATATTTGAATGGCGAAAACTTAACGGTAGAAGCCGAATATGAAAATCTCTATGTAGAAAACGTGACGGCAGCTATTGGGGCATCTGGAAATAACCTATCTGTTAGTGATTTTTTTGCGCGAAATGCAGAATTGCACAAAAAGTATGACGAAATAGTAAAAGGGGCCAACCTAGGCTTTGAGAAGAACATTACTTGGCCTGCCTTGTTTGATGGGAATATCGCACTAACTGACAGCGTCGGGATTCCATATTCATTAAGTGCATTAAGCGACCGGAATGGGTTAGTTAATGAAGGTACGCTGAAAGCGTACCGGCCACTGAGTATAATGGGCACCTTTATGCGAGGTGAGTGTGCCCCCTTAAGATTGGAAAATGAAGAAGGGAAGTCTGTGGCAACGATCACCGTTGATTTAATAGACGGCCGCTTAATGGTAAATCAAACATACAACCACATGCCAAATGATCTTCCTGACGATGTAACCCAAATGATTGAGGATTTTGTTCATGAAGTAAACATAGAGCAATATGAGTCCAAGATTGCACCGGATGCCGTCGAACGCATTCAAGAGCAGTGCTTTGAATCAGAAGATATGGAAAAAGCTTATGAAAAACCGCTGTCAGAGGGAAGTTCATTCACCCCGCTTCCTTACAGCGGTAATGGTGTTTACATCACCGCGTTGGCTTTAGAAGAACACCTTCCTACGGGTGTTAGCTTTGATGATGTCGTGGGAAATAACAAGGCTTATAAAGAAATTTATCAGCTTTCTGAAATTCCTGATGATTTAGCCCAAATAAAAAAACTGGCTAAAGCGCATGATATCAGCCCGATGGCGGTTGCGCGAATTGCCTCTGCTTACAACTCAAACATAAGAGGGGACGAGCTGAGGGAGCACGTCGCGAGAGACGTAGGCGTTTATAAGGCCATTAAGGAAGTTAAAGATGAGTACCTAAGCCCAGATGCGCCGACGAAATTGACATCTGCCCAATTGGGAATGGAGATTAATGCTCGCCTTAGTCAACATTTTGGGATTAAATTGGATGATCCTGAGAATGTGGCCAATAGTCACCAGACTCTAACTTCCGTGATTGACTCCCTGAAAGAAAAAGAAGTTCGTGACGAAGCTGCGAGATTGGCTCACGCAATAAATAGCATTAGTTCAACGTCACCAAGCATGAAGAAAAAATAAATTAACTGAAAATTGAACAAACCGAAAAAAGGGAATCCCCTTTTTTAATGATAATATCATCTTTATAGATAATAAAGAGATGTCTCAATGGCCACGTTCAGCGAAAAAAACACCCACCTTTTTGAAGGTGACAAAACCGATGCCGATGTAGAATACTTAAAGCGCCTCTACGATGTTGCTGTCCCCAAAATAGCACATTTAAATTCCCCTGAGGGATTTGAAGTCACGGCAATCTACAAACCCCAAGATTTACTTGGGGATGGTGACAAGAATGGGCGAATCGGCACGGTAGGCAAAACGGCGGCCTACGTACGAAGACTTGCGGATGATAATGTTTTTTTTATTGAAGAGTTTACGCACGGCGACTGGGCATCACTTACCGCAATGACATCGGAAGACGTTTTTAAAGCCATGCAGGGATCGCAAATGGACTCCCAGTTGGGGTTTGCATTAGGGGTGGATACAGCCTCCCTGTCATCAAAGCAAAAAGTTGCAATAAATCCTAATGCAGGCATCTATAAGGGTACTCGTATATCACTGCATTGTTATAGAGGCATAGAAAAATCCCCCGAGTCATTAGGTGGTGTCGTACCTAATGGGTACGGAAAATCAGGCGGGCATCTTGATGTAGCTAAAGGGATTAAGACTGAAAAGCAAGTGGTTTGTAGTGTTGCTTTTCTGTTCAATGAAGACGGTTTGGAGGAGTTCGGATTAGGCAGTAATGCTCAGCGCATTGAAGATGCACTTCTCTACGCGTCAATAAAACAATACGAAAAAGCTCATAATATTGCCTCGCAACCTCAAAAGGAAAAGTTATCCAGTGTCGGTGTGGATTTCAATAAATATAACGAGAATCAGTTAAATTACATCGCCGCGGCTGACACAAATGACAAAATGAAATATAGAAGTCAGTTTGTTGATGCTCTTTTGGATTTGTTGGGTGTAGAAAATGGCAAGGTGAAAAATGTAGATAAAGCCTTGGACGTACTAATAGATCGCAGTTCAAATAATTATTTTAATAGAACCTTACAAGCGGTTGACAAAGGGGACTCTTTTATTCCTCATCTTGTTGAAAGCATGGGCGTGCCAAACATAAGCAAAAAAGAAATGCGTCGCGCGTGTGAAATTCTTTGGGATAATACAAGACAATCAAAGTCAATGAACTTATCAAGGTTTAGACTTGATACCAAAAGAGTTTTTGCGATTGTGAAATTGCCTGAGGAATGGTTTAAACGTTCCGATGGCGAAAGTGTGTTGGCACCTAGAAGTATTTTTTCAGACAAAGAGTACAGCGACAAGGTCGCAGACAAGGTGATGAGTTATGCCGAAAGGCTTGGATTGGCGCTTGACACCATGAAAGGCAATAATGACAAGCAAGGCATGAAAGATGTAATTAAGTCGTGGAAGTGGCTGAATAATAAAAATGGATTCGATAACAATGTTAACGCATTAGATAAAAAGTTCAAAGCAGAAGCAACCGTCGAAGATTATAACAACATGCTTGAACAAATGATCCGTTCCGTAAACCTAGGTGCGCTCAGTCGTTGCGACCACATAACGGATGATGCGGTGGAAATAGACGGGCAAAATAATGCTGTTGATATCATTGGTGATAATGTTATGCAACAGCATGCCAGTTACGCCCACGACAAAGAATTGGAGTATTTACAAGATCGCTACGATGCATGGGAATGTAAAACCGAGCTCGTAACTTTATTTGATGGCGAGATAGCAATTGACGTTGATGGGGATGAATATTTAATTTCAAGTTTGTCAGATATTGACGATGGACTTGAAATTGATGATGACATTGACAAGGACCAGATAAAGAGCGGGACTGAGCTTGCCTTCGTTGTGAATAAAGAAGGTGAAAATATTGGACTGTTGATTGGAAAGCTAAACGCGGGAAAGTTGACGATTTTCGATGAGGACGGTTTTGACATTACCCTGCCGGAAAAAGTCATTAATGAGCTTGTAACAAAGCTAAATGTTCCCGGAGTGATAACCCGAGAGCGAGAGATAAAGATCAACGCCCAGCAGGATGATTTGGCTTACGGGCCAGAAGATGGTTTTGATATCGAGCTTTTTGGGGGCGAAGAAAAATATTTTGCAGCAGATGCGTATGATATAGATAGCGCCATCCTCTCATCAAAAAAAGCAACATCAGTCAGTGACATGTTTCAGCTTAATGCGGAACTTCATAAAACCTATGGCGGGATTGTCCAAGATGCTAATTTAAGCGAAAAAAACAACTTTTCATGGGAAGGGTTATTTGATGGGGAAATCGAATTAGAAGATGAGCTAGGGGATGCGTACACGCTAAGCACGATAACCGACCGATTATCACTGCTGGATGAAGGCGCAATGCAAAACCATTGCGTCTTTAGTTACTTGAGCGCTTGCATGAGCGGAGAAGCCATCATCTTGACCCTCAAAGATGATGAAGGGTTAACCGCAGCAACCATTGAACTAAAAATGAAAGAAGAGGGCTTGAGTGTCGCGCAATGCTACGGATACTCGAACAATAATGTTGATATTAGCGTAAACAATATGGTGGAAGCGTTTGTTAAGGAAATCAACTCGGATTTGGATGGCAACAAATATGGCATTTCATCCGATGATTTCCAACGAATTAGTGAACAGGAGGTTGACGGTGACGCGATCGACCTAGCCCACCGCCAACCATTAAAAGAGGGAGGTGTTTTCCTCGCCTTCCCTTATGCTGGAAATGGTGTTTATGTGGCGGCATTAGCTCTAGAGGAATATACGCCGGCAGGTGTTGATATGGACCGTATTGCTGAACAGAACATGGTTTATAATGATATTTACTACACATCTGAAATTCCGAAAGCGCTAGGTCAAATAAAAACATTAGCGAAAGAACAAAACATCAGTCCTCTTGATGTTGCCAGGATGGCGTGTGCCCATGATTTAGAACCCGGCACGCGTGAGCTTGAATTGGCTGTAGAAAGAGATGTGGGAGTCTACAACCTCATTAAAGAGGTAAGGGGTGAGTTTCTGTCCCCAGACGCTCCTACCAAATTAACGCCTGCTCAGCTAGGTATGGAAATTAATAACCGCCTCAATGCTGAATTCGGCGTCAAATTGTTTCAGCCTGAAAAAATGGCACAAGGTCACCAGCCAATAATGTCTGTGACTCAATCATTGCAGACCGAAGAAAAGCGTGTCGCTGACGAAACGAATCCCCACCTAGTCGCCAAGGCAAATACGATGGCGCAACGAGAATTAACCCATGGTAGAAGGTGATTTTTAAGGTCGCAATATAGGTGATGTGAATCTAAAGAATAAGCCAAAACTTTTAAGATTTTATAGTTCAAGAAGAACTGCGCTTCCAAAATGGAAAGGGATAATCTGATGCTGACGTTTAGCCAAAAACATGCTCAACTTTTTGAAGGTGGAAAAAATGATGATGATACTACACGTTTAAAGCGCCCGAGGAGCACAAAATAGTCAGCTTGAGAATAAGAATTCCAATAATAGAGATACTTTGTCGGCTAGCTCAATAAGAGAGAAAATAGACAGTTTCGTTGACAAACTCAAATTTAAGCGATAAAGTTTCATTATATTGTATGACTTATTGGGTGTCAGTTGTTGAGATTTATTTTTTTAACATTAGCTTTGTGTTTAATGAGTTCAAGCGCCTGGGCTAGTGGCCCGTCCATATGCAAGCGGAATGCATGTGCCAGCTTTGACGTAGGGGCCGATGGTGGTGCAACGATAAAGCTTGAAAATAGGTCGAAAACAACATTGCTATGCTTTCTCGCAGTGGATGGACGCAAAACCTATTTTAAACTACTAACAACCCGAGGTCCTTTTTTTACCGGGCCAGGCGTGCATTATACAATGTATAGGTGGCGATGTGACCACGCTTCGCCGAAGCCAGCGTGGTACCCTTATAGTGAATTACCTGAAATTGGTAAGCAGACAATCCTGCGGCGTCATTATTAACCTGCTTTAGGAAGCGTTAATTTGGCAAGGTGTTCGCGATCAGTGGGCGCTAGAACATCCATTGTAAGAAGCTTTTCATGAATGATTGAAAGCGATTTATGAGCAATATCATATTGAGGAGTGTCGATAGGCTCCCAAGCCATCCTTCTAAAAAGGGGATTTTGAGTAAGACCATCGAGTCGCCAGGATAGGAAAATATATCGCCCGCAGTCTTTTCGCAAGGCGCGACCGGTGATGACGTAGTTTTCTCCGCTCATTCCTTTTTTAGGGTGGTAGGACAATTCGGATAATACATGTCCGTCGTTGGTGTAAATAAAGGGCATGTCATCAATATTGATGTTGTGATTATCATCCATGATAATTGTTCCAAATAAGAATATGGTTAGATATTATCACGCTGTATTAATTTAGCCACTTTATTCAAAAATAAATTTAGACATTTCTGGTTTATTGGCAAAAATCGTGTGATATCATCTGTAAGAACAGAAACAAAAACAACTAAAGGTAATTGCTTTAATGGAAACACAAAGTCAAAAAATAGAAAGAGAACTAGATGAACTTGGGCATCAAGAATACATGAGCGACGCTCAGGTAGAGGTTTTCAAAAAACAACTGGTATCAGAGCGAGAAAGCTTGCTTGCGCAAAGCAAAGAAGTCCTTGATGACAGTAAAGAATCTGGACGCCCTCATATGCCAGACCCTGTGGATGTTGGTGCTCGCGAAAGCCAAGAAGCGCTAAATGGCGCTAGTGACCGACGTCGAACAGAAAGGTTAAAAAAGATCGGCAAAACCCTCACTGTAATTGGCCTTGGCGATTATGGATATTGTCAAAAATGTGGTGAAGAAATAGGGCTAAAACGACTTACTGTGACGCCAACCGCACTTTATGATGTTGAGTGCGCATCGTTATTGGAAATAACAGATAAACAGTACGCACATTCGGTGTATTAACTAACCTAAATTTATTGGATTAAGTAATATGAAAAATCAAGTAAACATAGAAGATTTCAAGTCTGAAAAGGATGTAAATGCACTTGCGTTTATGTCGTCATATAATTCAACTCAGCCTGCTCAAGAAAAAACAGGAAACAAGCTGCCACTGTCCAAGAAACTAATGATGGCTTTTAATGGCACTTTGCTCGCTGTTTTATGGTCGTTGTTTTATGAAACTTATACTAGCATGGAGATAAATGGTTCGATAACGTTATCAGGAATGGCCTTGATTTTAGTTAGTGCATTTTATTTGGACAGTCTCTTTATCTCGTATTTAAAAACAAGACCCTCTTTGTCCATGCTTGCCAAATAGATATATGGCGCAATTATTGCTTTTGTTGGTGCTAATGAATGGCACCAACAAGGAATGTAATTATGCCTGTATCTTCATCAAAATTTCATCATTTTCGTGAAATAGCCCCCTCTAAAGCCAAAGACACCTTAAAAGAATTGAGTAATACCTTAGCCTTAAATGAAGCTATAGATGGTGCGACAATACACGTCCAGCTATCATCAGATGGAACCCCTTTTGTTTTAAAGGATATCATTGTAGATGACAGCACAGATGGAGCTGGATTTGCTAAATACCACCCAATAGATGATTTAAAGAGGTTGGGAGTGCCCTCTTTAGATGAAGTTCTTGATTGCTATGCTAATACAAAAAGTTTGCATTGTGATCAAACGCTTCATATTGAGTTGAAAAGCAGCGGTGCGGTTGATGTAATATCAAAAACGTTGACAAAATTTTCTAAAGAATCACAAATACATATACGGAATTTTGTTGTTAGCAGTTTTTTGCACCCAGAGCTTAAAGCCCTGGTTGGTAGAAACGTGAATGTTCAGCTCGGGACTTCTATTATGGGGGTGCCTCATGATTTCGTGGAGTGTGCAAAAAAAAATGACTCACAAATACTGTTTATAGATAATGATTTTGCGGAACCTAGTATTATTGCAGAGGCCGTGCATAACGGACTTATCGTTATCGTTAGAGGTGTGAAAAGAATAGAGCACACACACCGTTTAAAAGATATGGGTGCTCGTGGCGCAATCTACGCTAGTTAACAAGCCCACTGAGGCTATCAGTATCAGGCATTCTTAGTAATGCACGAGAGAGAGCATAACCTATCCGCTCTTGCATTTCAGGCGATGACTCTAGGGTTATCGCCACCATGGTATCCGCCACACATCGATATGTGACGTTGTCCACAAAGGGATGATCGGGGAAAGTGTCATCATACGCTTTTTTTAATACTAGGAACGAACGCCACCCAAATAGCGTATCGGCATGGCATGTTGCGTTATACTTTAAGATAGTTAGAATCTTTAAGTCTTTGGGCCTAATTTCAGGAAATTCATCCAACGAACTTCCATCCGCTCTTTGGGTAGCCAAAAAGGCGGATTTTTCATCAGAGAACGTCAATGTTCCCAATGGAAAATCGGGTTTTGCTGTCGGGGGCGGCTCTCCTGCAAACCCGCAATAGTTGTCATGGTATAATCCGCGTATCATAAAATCCTCTAACGTATTTACAAGATCTCATTGTTGCCAATGACATTATTGTTCTTTTCTTTAAAATAAACAAGAGAAATTACTTTGTTAACAAGTGAATAAGAATCAAGATGATACTATCATAGTAAACAAGGAGTAAATTTATGGCCTCTGATGATGCAAAAGAGAATTTAATGAAGCTAGTTTCGGATGGACATTATGACATGGCCATTTCGGCTCATCATATTTTTAAAGAAACTTATCCTGAAGCGTACTTAGACTTAAAGGACGAATTGGCTTCTTTATACCACTTTTTTAACGACACACCGTCCGACGATTTCAACCAATTAATGACAGCGTTATACCGAGATGTTTACGCACTGGATGAGAAGGAAGCCCTTCTTAACGTGGACCCGAGTGAAATGACAGGACTGCAACTCGCCAATCCGTCAAATGAAAACTTCATGGTATTCCTCCCAGATCCGTCGGAGAAAGGGCGGGTTCGTTATAGCGAATTTAATAAAAATGGATTTTTTTCTCATTTCACTCAAGATGAATACGCGCCATTGATTGAGGAAGCTTGGAATATGGGATATCGCATTAGAACAAGCAATAAGCTTGAAACGTTGAGTATGCAGCCAGAATGGTCATCCGGTTCGAAAGAAGTGTTGTTGATCCAACAATATAATCAGGGCTCAATATCAATAAACGAAATGTTCGAATCGATGCCGCCGCGCCCTAAAAAATAAAAAGGCCCTAGAACGTTTCTAAGGCCATTTGTAAGTTGTTATGAGGTAACGTGGGACAACAATCCTTTTCCAGCTTCATGGAGTGTCATATGGCTGTGTGTCGCGCCCGCAGCCTCAAGTCGCTGGGCTTGATCTTCATATTTGCTGTGAGCAACAATTTTTCCCTTGAAGCCTGAGGCTCGCAAGCTTTTCAATGCGATAATCGCCGCGTCGTATTCGCAAGCAAGAATAACGGCATCCAGTTTGTCAGTATTTAAAGTGCTCCAAAAGTTAGCATGTTCTGCATCCGCATATTCGACATTATAGCGGTCTTTCTTTTTAAGGCGATTGACTTTTTCCGCATCCGAGTCAACCCCTAGTACAAGCCCCTTATTATAGGTTGTTAATGCCTCACGAAAAGCAGCCCTACCAATTTGCCCTAACCCGACGATTAATAGTTTAGTTTCGCCAAGAGTCATAGGCACTTCATCAGGGTGCCTACATGAACGCTCAAAACGAGATAGCCATTTTTCAAACCAAGTAAACAAAGTGTGCGCGTGCTTGTTGAGTGGCGCTGATATGATAAACGATAGCGTTACCGCAAGGGCAAGAGGCACCGTCCATTCCGGCATGACCTTGGCTGATACAATCAAACCAAACTCACTAAAGTTTGTGAGCGCCACAGCGGAAAGAAAGGCTGTCCTTGCTTTTAATTTAAATGCCACGAGAAGCGCGAAGAAAACCGCGCCTTGTATTGGTAATAAGGCTACAACGAAGAAGGCGAAAATAAAATCATCTTGTGTCGGTAAGCCGTTAAGCCCAATCGTTAAGAAGAATCCGATGAGGAAAACCTCTTTAAGAGACCATAAGCTGTTATACAACTCACTCGCCTTACTATGTTTTGCGCACATAGCTCCCATTAAGAGCGCACCTAATTCAGCACTCAACCCTAATGCATGATGAAATAATACTTCGCCTCCCACGAAGGCTAATGCAAGCCCAAGTAAAATCAACATGCCGCCATGCCCACACCAATCGAGCATTTTGTGAAACAAAGGACGAAAAGCAAAGAGGAACAAAATGCCAAAGGACGCAATGTGAGGGACTTCTCCGCTTGTTACTGAGATAAGCGCCATCGCCCCTAAATCCTGAACAATGAGGATAGCAATGGCCATGCGACCATGAAAGGCACGAAGTTCATCTTTATCTTCAAGTACACTTGCCACAAGAACGGTACTAGAGAACGATAGCGCGCAACCAAGCAGGATAACAGTTTCTATTGCCCAGCCAAAAGCGAAGTAAAGTGCCACCGCGTAAACGCCGGCTGAAATCAGCATATGAATAATACTCGTGCCAAAAACCTCCTTTTTTATCACCTGGCTGAATTTTAATTTCAAGCCTACGGTAAAAAGCAGAATCAACACACCGGCATGTGCTATTTCGTCAAGTCCATGGTGTGAAGTTTCCCAGCCAAACTGACTGCCCGCAAAGGTTAAACCAAAGCCTGTCATCAAGTAACCTATAAGGGGGGGCAGCCCAACCCTTTGTGCAAGAAAACCAAATAAGAACGCACATGCAATCCATACAGAAACTGAAATCAAAATTTATCCTCTTCTATTTTTTATATGTGATATATTCTACCATAACTGGAATCAATACGTAATCTTTTTGATTACTTTAAGGTGAATAATGTTCAAGCCAAACAGAACCGCGATGAAATTGAAAACGTTAACGAAAAGCCTCATTGCAATGAAGAAAGACCAAAACGAAAACGCGCGAAAAAAACAACATGTATGTGCGCCGTGTTTTTATTTACATCGCCCAATGAAAGTGGGAATGCAAGCTTTCACAACAAGTGAGTGCGATTTGTGTTTCACTCCCTCAACCTACCCGAGTAGCGTGGTAGATAAAATTTGTTTGGGTTGTGCCGAAAAAAGAGATTTGTGCGCTCATTGTGGTGACGATCTGAAGGCGATAGAGAAGCAGGTTTCAGTTCTTTGTAATGAGATAATCATATAACATCGAATACTAGCGAGCTAACCTAGCTCGCTTAAGGTCAAAATCATCATTGGATATAACATTATCTACAAGCTGGGTTATTTGTTCAATGAACGCTTTAGGATCGTCTAGCATTCCATCATGATAGTTGATCACCTCACTGATTTTTGATGGAGAGCTAACCGTATTAGGGGTTTGGATATGTATATTGACATTGTCCGCACCTAGTTTTTCAAGGTAGTAACTTGTCACCGCATCCGTAACCCCCAAAAGACGAGGGCCATGTTTGTTTTTTTCTGCTTGAGAAACAAAAAACTGCAAACTGGACGTCAACAATCTAGACTCTTCACTGCCGCCCGTATCTTGTTTTGAAAATCGGTCTAGCATAATATCTTTCTCGTCATAGGGTGTATTGGCCAAGTTGGCTTTTGCTTTTCGCATGAGTTCGGGATCGTTTTCAAGTCCGGTAATGGTGGCGGTTTTAAATCCACGCAACAATCTTGAACTTTGTGAGCCAATAGAGTCATTGATGTCGCTGTGCACGGGTTTTAAATCAAGGATTTCATAGCCTTTACTTAACCAATGACTAGATAGATTTATCGGTTCAACCCGCTTTACCGTTCCATTTGTCTCAATAAAGACAAGCGCATTGGCTTGGTCTTGACTGGCTTCTTTTCTGAATTCGCTGAGTTCATTTTCACTACTCATAAGTAGTGAAGATGGAGTTAGTACGGGATCCCAGTACGGTATTCTAATTTTCATTAACCGACCCCCATGGTTTTTTCTTCCATGAGCAATAGCGGTTTCCTCTCTTAGGAAAAGGCGAGGTTGGACTTGCATCCTTTCATTAGGTGTGCCGGAACGTCGTCCTTCTTTTAATTGAGCCCCACTAAGGATAGGCGCATAAGCATCATCAACAAGATAAAGCACCCCCTCCGTTGGTTTTTTGAATTTGTTATAAAGGCTGAATGCTTTCGTTCCTGCATCTAAAAAATCATGATCTTTTTTTACATCCCGCGGGGAGTGTTCGTCTCGTTTTGCGCCTGACCAGCTTATGAGCGAAATAAGCATTGCGTCAACGTCAGTGGTATCAAGGGGTAAACTTTCTTTAAATGAAAACACCTTTCCTTTTTCTCGCCAGCTACGCTCAACAATCATCCTTCCCTGTCCAAGGTTTTCCCCATTTTCATCTAGGTGTGAAGGTGTGAAACTAAATGTGTCTTTAAATGTTCGTTTCTTTGCCCCTGCCTCAAAGTCAGGCACAGGGTGGTCGGCGGGAACCGGCATGATATTTTTGCAAATAGATAAATTGGTATATTTCACGTTATTGTAGGGGCAGTCGTAAAATCCTTTTATTGTTGCGGTAAGCTCTACATGCTCCCCAATTTTGATCTCGTGCAGGGCATCTGATGATGCTTTCCATGAAAAGGTTCTATTTTCATCATCAAGTAATGTATATTGTTGGTTTAATCCAAATCGCGTTTCCTGACTTTTAACTTTTATCAGCTTGAGTTTTAATGGCCCTCTCGACTTTACAGTACCAAAGAATTCATTCTTTTTGTTTGCATTTTTACGTTCCACCATCAACATGTGCCTTTCATAAGCGGCAGGTATAGAAGCGATAATGCCAATAGCGCCTTTTGTGTTGATGTTGATGTTTTCGTTTTTAGTAATGGATTTAATATTCGAAATGTAATTGTTGCCAGTAGGGTTATCAAGCTTTTTTACCCAGTCTAAGATCTGGGTCGCACGCGCAAGAGTGTCGGCATCGCCATTATCATCGAAAGCTCTTCGAATAATATCCAATGCAGCCGGGGGCTCATGGCGTTCCATCGCGAGTGCACCTAGCATTCGGTTTTTTGTTGAGTCTATTTCGTCAGCACGGTGAAAACCAAAGTTTGAAGTATAAAAATCGGCTAATTCAATAAGGCTTGTAGCAGGGAAGTGTTTAGGCGTATCGTAAGTTGCACTGTATTCACGATCAAATTCGTCCCAAATTTCTTCATTCGTGAAAAACGCAAAAGGGTCATAGGCGGCCATGATTTGTTGTAGTGTTTTTTTACCAATAAAATCATCTATACACGTTGACCCAACCTGGCGAGTCTTGCCTTCGATAGGATCATGAACGATGAATGTTGTCTTCCTAAACCGAGGTGCGTCGCAATGGTCACAATCAGGAGTGCAAACGTGAAGCGACTTATTTAGTGCGCTTAGTGTTTTTTCGGCTTCTGAGCTAGGTGAGAATACGAGATTAGAATAGGTGTTGTCTTCATTCTTGGCATGTTCAATTTTAGCCAGGAATTGAAACCCTTTCATCTTTGGGATTTCACCGGAGAATACCACTTCTTTTTTGAGGGCTGGGACTGTTGGAACTAGATGTGCATTTAACGAAGGCATACCATCTGACAAATCATAGACAGGAATTTTTTCGAATTTTTCCGCGCCGGTAAAGCGAATTCGAGGTTCAGCAAGCCCAAGCTGTTGTGCTTTTTTTTGCCATTTACTGACCAGTGATTCTATTTCGTCTTTTTTGCTCGCGAGTACCCAGCGAGAAATGCTATAACTTTGTTTGTTGTCACTCACCGCGCGACCCTCATCAAAATGCTTACTATGATTTTATCATAATAATGGCGCGGTATTTGATGCAGTAAAAAAAAAGCATATTTAGATACGCACAACCTACAATATTATCATAAATGGAATGGCGAGATTCAGAGAATGTCAGCAAAAAACAATAATAATAAATAAAAACGCAAATAAATAATTCAATAAAATCATAAACTTAGCAATTAATTGTTATTTTTGATAAAAAAAGTGTTTTCTTTATTGGATTTGTATGTATAATGCTTCTCATACCGCTACGGCGAAAAACAAATTTAAAGGCAGTAATGATGGAAAACTTAATCGAACAAAAGCAGACACCAGCAAGCAATAGCTTGTTCGCTATGCCTATGCCGATTGAGATTAGCATTAAGCCAGAGATGAAAAAATAAATCTAACCTTTTAGGAGGTTAGCCTCCGACGATACACAAGCCGGAGGAATCCGGTTTTTTTGTACCTAAAATTTATTAAGGAAACAAAGTGAAATACGCAATGACAAAAACATACAGCGAAACAAAGGTGAAAGCAATGCTTTTAACCATGCTGTCTATTATTGCGGAACCGAAACCAGAAATTATGGAGATCCCACCGATCTCATAGCCTTATACAATGTATGGGGCTAAAACAAGCCCCGGACGGATAAGATCCCCCGTAAGGCTTGAGCTTTAGGGGGATTTTTTTTGACTAAAATAAGGCGATATTGCAATGAAACAGAAGATGAAAGCAAAACGTAACCGACATGACTTCTTTAATGCTGGTTTACGAAAGATTAACGCGGGACAGGGCAATGCCTCGCAAAATAAAAAGATTGCCACTAATTAATAGATAGCGCGTGACGTCGCTATCTGTTAATTGAACAAAAAAGATGTGAGTTTTCTTGTTAATGTGCTTATGTCTGAAAACGTTAATTAACAATAGTGATGTACTGTTGGTGTGTAGCTCAGTTGGTAGAGCAGTTGACTTTTAATCTTCTGGTCGCGAGTTCGAATCTCGCCACACCAACCACGCGGGTCGGTGATCGAGTGGTTAAAGATACCAGCCTTTTAAGCTGGCGGCGTAATGCCTTCCTGGGTTCGAATCCCAGTCGACCCACCATTTAGGTGGAAATAGTAATAAGCGTAATATGCAGTATTATGCTGTGATGTAGCTCAGTGAATTTAGGTGCGGACCGTACACCCACACTTAAATGCGTTGGAAGCGTTATAGAATTTGGTTGAGTGTACATACGCCAGATGAAATAACGTGAAAGATCGAAGAGCACCGCCCGGCTAAGGCGGAGGTCGCGGGAGTCCGCCATCACAGCATAGTGCTGCAAAGCAAAAGAGTTTTATCGGTATGTGGCGCAGTTTGGGAGCGCACCTAGTTTGGGACTAGGGGGTCGTAGGTTCAAGCCCTACCATACCGACCAGTTTGAAATTCCGTCATCGTCTAATTGGAATAGGACACTTAGGCTTTCACCCTTTGGATACGAGTTCGAGCCTCGTTGACGGAACCAGTTAGAAATATCATGCTGTAGTCATGGTGTATGTAAGCAGTTTATCGGTATGTGGCGCAGCTTGGTAGCGCACCTAGTTTGGGGCTAGGGGGTCGTAGGTTCAAGTCCTACCATACCGACCAGTTTATTGATGGTGATGTAGCTCAGTTTGGTAGAGCGTGCCCCTGATAAGGGTGAGGTCGGTGGTTCAAGTCCGCCTGTCACCACCATTTTAGAATTGTTAGTGCAAAGGCTTGAGCCTCTTTGCTTGAAGGCGAGATGTAATCTTATTTTGAACGAAGCAGACCCGGAGGGGCGCGCGGGGATGAGATTTAAGCGAAATTGAGCCAGGGTAAAGTTTTTTAATACGATAAGCCGAATCAGAACTCTCAACTCTCTTCGGCTGAGGTTAAAAACCGGCCTTTGCACTAACAGTTTTTTTGAAGCGAGATAGAGCAGTTGGTAGCTCGGGTGGTTCATAACCATCAGGTCGCCGGTTCGAGTCCGGCTCTCGCAACCATTTTTTGTGTTAATAGTGATGTAGCTCAGTTGGTAGAACGCGCCCCTGATAAGGGCGAGGTCGGCGGTTCGAGTCCGTCCATCACTACCAGTGTAGCGACGTAGCTCAGTTGGTTAGAGCGCCCCCTTCATAAGGGGGAGGTCGGTGGTTCAAGCCCACTCGTCGCCACCATTTCTCATTAGGCCATGGGGGATGAAATAAAGTAAGATCACTGACGAGTGATGAAACACGTGGATAACAGGCGCGGGTGGGAGGCATTAGAGTTCTTCTTTGGCTCATAACCAAAGCGTGAGGCTGGGGCAGTACCAGCACCCGCATCCAACAACTGGCGAGTTGAATATACGCGGAGAATTACAGTACAGCGGTGAAATCAGGAGAATTTTCTCTCATAAAAAGGACAAAGACAATGTCATTGTATCAACAGGTGAAAGCAAGGTTGGATGTTGCTGTTAGAGCCCAGGATGTGGAAGTAAGAAAGTCATTAAAAACGTTTGTTGGCGAATTGGAAACGCGCGCTAAGCGCCCAGGTGGTGAATTAAGCGATGCAACCGTTATCAAGCTGGCAAAACAGTTTATACAGAACAACGATGACACGTTAAAGCATAAAGAATTAGCGTCGTTGCGTGATGAAAACGAACTGCTTTCTTCTTTTATTCCAAAGCAGATGACAGAAAGCGAATTGCGCAATGTTATTGCGGGCCTTGATGCAAAAGATATTGGCGGTGTAATGAAGTATCTAAAAACACACCACCTTGGACTTTACGATGGCGCGACAGCGAGTAAGTTGGCGCGAGAGATGTTGGTTTGAAAATTAGTGACAGGCATTGGTGTTGCCGGTGTCTAGTCATCAAAGTTGTATGATTTCAGCGTATGGGCTGATAAGCGTTAGTAATAGCGTGAAAGGGAGGAATCTCACAACTTCCCGCCTGTTTTAAACAGGAAATCCATACAGGTGCATCCCTTGCGAAAGCAAGACCTCGTGCTCCGGCGAGAGGGGACTGTGAATTTTAAGCTCGTATGTGCAGTATGCTTTTGTATATTGTCGATCTGAGGACAACGTTTTAGGATCTATGTATGTTTAACCAACATGCATGCGAGGGTTAACTTAAAGTCATAGCGGGATTAAGGCCAAGCCTTCTTAAGTTTAAGCTTAGCGGCAATAAAGCGGAAGGCACGGTGTTGAGGGAGTGTTCTCTTGGCATTGAAGGATCCAAGGACTTAGCGGTTCGAAGGTTCGAAAGGTGGCGTGTTCTATTGTGCTACTCAAAAGGTAATGCAGGAACGAGCACTGCACGTCACAGTGGGGTATGTTAGCTCAGTTGGTAGAGCGCTTGACTGTTGTATCAAGATGTCACAAGTTCAATTCTTGTACATATAAAAGCAAAAGCCAGTGTTCGTGATATGTGGAAGTGCCCTAATGCCTACCCGTTATGGGAATGAGGCTTCTTGAAGGCCGCAAGCTGGATGGAATTGGTTGGCGAAGAGTCGGTAAATTTAGCAATTTTTAGTAGCCCTTTGGGTTGACGGTAACACAAAAGCCGAAAAGCATATCATAGAGGAGAAATGCCACTTCTTTAACAAAGGCGGGCATGGTAGTTGCGCGTTATTCGCGAGGATACCCCGGTAAGTGACAGATCGCAATTTGTCTCGTACGCTGGAAAAACTACTGTTAAGCACCTTAATCTAGGGTGCTTTTTTTTTGTTTTTTTCTCACCTAAAATAGCTATTTGTTTATGATACAATCATAAGATAACAAACGAAAAGAGATTGGCAATGACTCCGAAATACACAAAAAGTAAAGTGCTTTACTTTGCATCAAAAGAAGCGTCGGGAGATAGACCGGCCGGCATCCACGTATCTTCAATGGAGGAAATGCGAAATACAACGCTGTGGAAACTGGTGAAAGGAATGTCGCGTTTTGACCGTTTATTGAAAGAAAACAGAATCAGAGGACATGGTACTTACTACACTTTGCGTAGCAGAGGGGAGATAGCGTTAATCCGCGAAAATTTAGATTTCGCCTTCCAAAGTAATAAAAACGAAAAAATCCCCAAACACATTGAGCGCGTTATGGATGTTGCAAAACGTGCACTTACTGAAGATGCGTTCTCGTTTTTTTCTGATTCAGTAGTAAGCGAACAGTCTATAAATATAGCAAGTGATGCTAAGAAAAGAGGGCACCTAAAGGCTGCTGAGTTTATGGAGGCTCTAGGGCTATTTAAAAAAAACGACGGTTACAGCTCGACTTACAAAGTCAAGAAAAACCCTTTTGCAAAAGCACTCAGGGAAGAATTTAGGGCGGTTATAATAGATCCGTCTTTGGTTTTTACTCCCGCCTCAGAACCCACCTCAGAAGCAACAGCCCCCAAAGAGATTTCGCCAACATCAAACGATGTTAGTACCCTTAAAATGTATGATGTTTTTTTTGAATGGTTTGGTCATAGCCCTGACGTAGAAGTTGATGTTGATAGCCCTGATGACAAAGCAATGATAGAGCTTATCGTTAGCAAGGGATTGGTGGATATAAAAGCCCAAGATGACGCTTATATCTTTGCTGAAATAACGGAGCAAGGGTTAAACAAGATAAAAGCGTTGACAGCCGAGCGCCAGCAAAAGGCTTCGAGAGGGAATGGGTTGAAATTTGAAAATGATAACCCTAATTTGGTGTTCCCTAAAAAAACACAGGAAGCGGGTGGGATGGATTTGGCACACGCAACAGTAGACGTTACTCATAAAGGCTTAAATGTCGCTATGCTTGTTTTGTTTGAGCACGGGGCTCAAACTAACCTGGATCCGAAAAACATTAACGACATGAAAGTATTTAAACACTTGCTGATGTCAGGTGATATCGAACAAGTAGATAACGGCATCGATTCAAAAGAGCGAATTGACATTCAACTTACGGAAAGAGGTGTTGAGCGATTTAGAACTATTCGCTTGCCTGATGGCGGTGTTCCAAAACACGTTAAAAAGTTAGATGTCGGAGAGGGTGCAGACGTGCCTAGAACATTTGATTTTTCTATGTCTCTTGAAGAATATCAAGCTGAAGGTGAAAAGTTATTAAATCAATTGAGCGCGGGAACCGAAAAACCCGAGTTTAATGAATTGCATTGGGCTGAAATGCATGACAAGCGCGTCTCATTGCTAGATGCTATTAAGGGCGTTTTTGATATAGAGAATGGCGCTCCGAAAATTGACAATAGCAATGCGGCCATACCACAGCAAGAAATGACAGTCTCAGCGATTGATTCGGCTATTGAAAAAGCGAGTGGTATGTTTTCAAAGAAACCAGGCGAGGAGACCTTGGTGGCGATGGTAGGCTTGTACTTAGAAGAGGAAGGTGTGACTTACGACCTTCCCACGATTGAGCGAAAAGTTAACGAGCATCTTTCGCCTGAAAATGAAGAGCCAGATAGACCATCAATGCGGCGTTAAAAAATATCAATTCTTATTTATTTGTGTTAGATTAAAAAAAGAGCATGCCCATAAAGGTGCTCTTTTTTTTTACTTATTGCCCATGAAGGATAAGATTATGCCCTCTACAAAAAAAGACTTTATGTCAGATGTTGAAAGATTTTTAGATTTTGCAGGACTTGATTCGTCGAAGTTGAAAACGGCGGCAGAAGATGTCGAAAACAAACTGAAAGACGTCTTTGACGCACCTCGCTATCCGCCTAGGAACGTGTTGTCTAGTAAAGACAGCAGTCGCATTGTTATTCAGCTTGCCGTTGCTGGGTTCAAGAAAGAAGAAATTAAAGTTAAATGCGGTAAGACAATCATAGTCAAAGGTGAAACCCCTTCGGCATTAACCATGGGCGATGACTTTTGCGAAGATAAGTCAAGAACTGGGATCTCTGCAAGACCTTTCATTTTTGAGTTTCCGTTACCTTCATCACTCTCGGTTAAAAGCGTTGGTATGGTGGATGGGCTTTTGTCTATCACCCTCGGTGAAACCGATGAAGCAGAGATTGAAATAGAGTAATAAAGCGCGAAGGAATGATGTAATCGCCTTTTTTAAAAGAAAAATCAAAAAAAATGAGTTTTTTTGAAAAAAGGGGTTGTGTTACATCAAAACTGTGCTAGTATACTAACAACTGAAGCGGAGAAGGCTCCGTGGAACATTAAATTAAGGTATGAAAAAAATGAACGCCATATTAAACAACCAACAAGCAGGAAACGTGATAGCTAACGCACAGTTCGCTGTGGTTGATGGCGTCCAAAATATAAATGATGTGCAGGGTAATAATGCAGATCAACAAGTGGGGATAGATACCCTCACTTCGTAGCATACCATTGGGTGCTACGGCACCCAAGGAAACGTTTTGAAAAAAGCCTTGGGATTACCCAAGGCTTTTTTTTTGCTTGAATAGCTCAGTTGGTTAGAGCGTCGTCATGACATGGCGAATGTCGGGAGTTCAAATCTCTCTTCAAGCACCATTTTAGGGTGGTTTGCCTAGCGGCCGAAGGCAGCGGACTGTTAATCCGCCAGGACTTAGTCCTCACGCTGGTTCGAATCCAGCACTGCCCGCCAGATAGTAGGTCGCATGTTGCATGTGGTCTTGATTTTATAGGGGGATAGCCAAGTTGGTAAGGCATCGTACTTTGAATGCGACATTCGGGGGTTCAAGTCCCTCTCCCCCTTCCAAGTTTTAAAGCAGTGCCCATTGGCGTTGTTTACCCGCATAGCTCAGTTGGTAGAGCGCCTGTCTTACATGCAGGAGGTCACTGGTTCGAAACCATTTGCGGGTACCAGTTTTGGAGTGGTAGCTCAGTTGGTTAGAGTGCTTGCCTGTCACGCAAGAGGCCGCGGGTTCGAGCCCCGTTCACTCCGCCATATTGTATAGACACAGCGTTTAGGTGTCATGAGTAAAAAGAAAGTGCATCGCTAGGGCATAGCCAAGCGGTCTAAGGCAACGGGTTCTGAGTTCGTGATCGAAGGTTCGAATCCTTCTGCCCTTGCGATGTGCTTTCATTAAAAGTTGAAGCGTGCGGGTGTAGCTCAGTTGGTAGAGCGTCTGTCTGCCAGTCAGAAGGTCAAGGGTTCAACTCCCTTTACTCGCTCCAATTTTACAATATCGCCTCGGTAGCTTAGCGGTCTAAAGCCATCGACTCATAATCGGGGGAGCGCAGGTTCGAATCCCGCCCGAGGCACCATTGTTAATTGGGATGATAACGCAACAGCGAAAGTTAAAGATTGCGGGGTGATAGCTCAGATGGGAGAGCGCCGCACTTGCAATGCGGAGGTCGCCGGTTCGATGCCGGCTCATTCCACCATTTAGAATAGAGTGGGTAAGTTATTATCTAATCTGTTCCTATGTTTTATGCGGGCGAGCCTAAGGTTGGCCACCGGCCTTCCAAGCCGTGTAGTGTAGGGTTCGACTCCCTCCGTCCGCTCCAATTAAGGAAGCGGTGTATGAATGTATTAACAAAGAAAGTTGACCCTTATGGACGTCGTGAAAAAGCTTACGCAATCCTTCTGCGAATGGAAAGCAAACTGGATGCTATTTTGGCGAGAAATTAATTTAGTGGAACACTATTATTGAAAATTACATTTTTGATAAATGTTGCACCCCCTTGCTCTTTAGATAATGATAATTTGGGAAATAATATGAGCGAACGTGACTATAAATTAGCGATGATGTATCTAGATCGTATCGAAGAAGTTTTAAACCACATAGCGCTTAAATTAGGGCACGTAGACATGGACACCTTTTTCTCTCAATAATCCTGCAAAACTTAAAGGCTCTCATTAAGGGCTTTTATTTATCATTTCAATGGCACTGTTATTGCTTCGTTTACAGCGTTAAATAACAGGAAAGTCAAAATGAAAACAAAATACCTACTCCCCTTAGCCGTCGCGGTCGGCTTGTCATCTCAAGTTAATGCTGAAATTTTAATAACTGATGCTTGGGATGGTGCCGATCACACTAATGACATCGTAGAATATACCTTTACTGATATTGGCGATCATTCTAATGTTGTATTAAATTTTGACTTATTCATCATGGATAGTTGGGATGGGTATCGAGAAGGGCTAACTAACGACCTGTTTGTTGTTGAAGTAGATGGTGTTAAGTATTCATGGACTTTCGGACGCAATACAAACAACACTGACACTGATTATGTTTTAGGTCGCTATAATGAAGTTGATACCTGGGGAGAAAATAAAGATTTCTATTTCGATGATTTTTACAATGGCTTTGTTTTTGGGCATTCAAGTGATTCATTGACAATAAAATTTTATGGTGAAAATTTATCAGGTCTTCATGACGAGTCATGGCGCGTGACGGATGTTGATATATCAACGAGCGTATACCTTGCGAATTCAGATATGCGCGCTTACATAGATGTTAGTAGTCCGTTTCTGTTATCTTGGACATTGATGCCATTACTACTTATCGGATGTCGCCGAAAAACTGGCCGTTAGGAGGTTGCAATGCGATGTATTCATACTGAAGAAGTGAATGGGCGCATTGTCATGCGATTTACCCATGAAGGGACGCTGTTTTATATGAACTATGAAAACGGTTCAATATCGAATGTAGTGGCTTCAAGATACGGCAAAGAGATACGGGAATCGACGATTTTAGAACAGATGAAGGGTGCCTTCCAAGCATGGGCTTCAAGACGTGGGGAAGAGAGCCTTCGGCGTTTACACGTTGGTGAAAACATCAATGTCCCCAATATCGATAAATCCCCGGCAAATAGACTACAAGAACGCTTAAGAGAAGAGAGCGAGCAGAAACAGGTTATTGATGACGCAGAGGTTGCCGAACTTATCATTTCAAGATTTTCTAACCTAATGGGTGATCCTGAAAAACTGATTGGGGCTATATCCGCCGCAGGGTATTCATTAACAAGAAGCCAAGTGGGCACCATTGAGAAAATAAGCGAGGAGCTTATCGAAAAACATGAACTTCAAAGAGAGGCTCTCACGGCGTTTGAATACGAAAAAATACTTGCCGAACTTGCAGAAAATGCCGAAGTGGAAGACAGGCCAAGGTTACGATTTAGTGAGGGACGAAAAAAAAGGGACGATGAACGCCGTTCTAAAAGACCTATTCAAACCTGATCATAGGTTTGATGCTTCCTTCTGCTT
>OJBR01000270.1_pt1 | contig 27894 bp, 28 predicted proteins | sample 1591161 | NCBI WGS metagenome assembly OJBR01 (sample SAMN05416803, study PRJEB24817) | seawater metagenome | isolation source: Sea water | place: Canada:Atlantic | collected 2013-07
TTTCTCATATCGCCAATGCCGTTCTAAGTGGTCACTTCTTTAGATGGATTGGTATTAATTGCTAAATGAAAGCAAATGCATCCGCATACATGTGCTCTAACAACGCACCATGTTCAACGAAGTCACTACGTATAGCACCGACCATATCAAAACGCCCTGCTAAATAAATATCATAAGGTTCAAAACTAACAATATCATGCATAGCAGCTTGATGAACTAAACCTGTTTTGCCTTGCCATGGATTCTCATTACGCTCATTAACGTTCTCAATGACAGGAATAAAATTGGCATGTGGAAGTTTGGCAATCGTCGCAATGGTTTTTTCAAGCTCATAGACTGCGCTTTCTTCACGTAATCCCCAATAGACCATGACATGACGCTGCGACTTTTGCTCAGCTAAATACTCAAACATCGATTTGATATAAGAAAATCCAGTACCACCAGCGAGTAATAATAACGGTCGTTCACTCTCAGTGCGCAAGTGCGCATGACCTAAAGGAATTTCGATGGTTACTGCTTCACCACTGGCATGACTAGCCTTGATAGACTCAATCACTTGCATAGGGTAACTATCGGCGATAAAAGCACCTATTTGCAATTCAATTAGTTCACTATTTGGTGAGCTAGCAATTGAAAATGGACGCTTATCCTCATCACTCATAATAAAGTTTAAATATTGGCCAGCAATAAAATCAACCTTTTCATCGGGTTTTAATAGTACTTTATAAACATGAGGCGTTAACGATGATAACGACTGTATTTGACAACTAACTGTTTTCATTTTTTAACCTTTTCTACTTTATTGGTGATTTCTCGTCAGCAAACTGTTTTATTGTGCCAAGGAGCTAAACTTACTAATGTGTTTAATTATATACCCGTTATCTAACAAAATGCTGGATTTCAGTAGTTATTGAACTAGCTCAAACACCCTGAAATTTGTAGTTTGATAAACAACAGGCTTCGTTAGCAATTTTATAAAATATCTAATTCGTCCCAAATTTCATCAACTTGGTTTTTTATTTCCTGCGTCATCTCAATGGGCTCGCCCCACTCACGATTTGTTTCACCAGGCCACTTGTTGGTCGCATCCATGCCCATTTTCGAGCCTAGACCAGAGACAGGTGATGCAAAATCAAGATAATCAATAGGGGTGTTTTCTATCAAAACAGTATCACGACTCGGATCCATACGTGTGGTCATAGCCCAGATAACATCTTCCCAATTTCTGGCATTAACATCATCATCACATACTATCACGAACTTGGTATACATGAATTGTCGTAAAAACGACCATACTCCCATCATTACGCGCTTTGCATGACCTGCATACTGCTTTTTAATCGTCACGACAGCTAAACGATAAGAGCAGCCCTCAGGCGGTAAATAGAAATCTTGAATTTCAGGAAATTGCTTTTGTAAAATAGGAACAAAGACTTCATTAAGAGCAACACCTAAAATGGCAGGTTCATCAGGCGGCCTGCCGGTATAGGTGCTGTGATAGATAGCATCTTTACGCATAGTGATATGTGTAACTGTCATTACAGGAAAGTTATCGACTTCGTTGTAATAACCGGTATGATCACCATAAGGCCCTTCTGGCGCCATTTCTTCCGGGTCTAAATACCCTTCCAAAATAATCTCTGCTGTAGCTGGTACTTCCAAATCATTACTTATCGATTTAGCTACCTCAGTTTTCGCTCCACGTAATAAACCTGCAAAAGCATATTCAGAGAGCGTATCTGGAACTGGTGTTACTGCACCTAAAATAGTGGCAGGATCTGCGCCTAAAGCAACGGAAACAGGATATTTTTCGCCTGGATTTTCTTTTTTAAATTCTTGAAAATCAAGAGCACCACCACGATGTGATAACCATCGCATAATAACTTTATTTTTATCAAGTACTTGTTGACGATAAATACCGAGATTTTGACGCTCTTTATGTGGGCCTCTCGTAACCGTAAGTCCCCAAGTAATCAATGGTGCTACATCGCCAGGCCAGCAATTTTGTATCGGCAACTTAGTCAAATCAACATCATCACCTGTGAGTACAATTTGCTGACACAATGGCTTTTTAATGACTTTCACCGGCATATTTAAGACTTGCTTATAAACGGGTATTTTACCTAAAGCATCACGAAAACCTTTTGGCGGCTCGGGCTCTTTTAACATAGCTAGCAGCTTGCCAACATCGCGCAAAGCACCGACATCTTTTTGGCCCATAGCTAAAGCGACTCTGTCAGGGGTACCAAAAAGATTAGTAAGAACTGGCATATCGTAAGCTTCGCCACTTTCATTGACTACATTTTCAAAAAGTAGTGCCGGTCCTTTTGCTCTCAGTGTTCTATCACTGATCTCTGTCATTGTTAAATAAGTAGATATCGGCTGAGTAATACGTTTAAGTTGGCCAATTTTCTCAAGCTGACTAATGAAGTCTCTTAAATCACTATATTTCATATAAGTTACCGGGAAGAGGTAAAATAAAAAAACCAGTCATTAGACTGGTTTTCATCAATTAAGGTTATTCGATTAATGCCGCGATTATTTACGCTTCATTGAATCAAAGAACTCATCATTTGTTTTGGTCATTGCAAGTTTGTCGATTAGGAATTCAATTGCACCTATTTCATCCATTTCATGAACTATCTTACGTAAAATCCACATTTTTTGAAGTTCATCAGGCTTAGTAATAAGCTCTTCACGACGTGTGCCACTGCGGTTAATGTTAATTGCAGGGAAAACGCGTTTTTCAGAAATTTTACGTGACAGGTGTAATTCCATATTACCTGTACCTTTAAATTCTTCGTAGATAACTTCATCCATTTTAGAACCAGTTTCCACTAGTGCTGTAGCAATAATAGTTAAGCTACCACCTTCTTCAATGTTACGTGCAGCACCAAAGAAACGCTTTGGACGATGTAAAGCATTAGCATCAACACCACCCGTTAGGATTTTGCCTGATGATGGGATCACTGTGTTATAAGCACGTGCTAAGCGGGTAATTGAATCAAGTAAAATAACCACGTCTTTTTTGTGCTCAACTAAACGTTTTGCTTTCTCGATTACCATTTCAGCCACTTGTACATGACGACTCGCTGGTTCATCGAACGTTGAAGCAATAACTTCACCTTTAACAAGGCGTTGCATTTCTGTAACTTCTTCTGGACGTTCATCGATCAACAATACCATTAACTCTGCGTCAGGATTATTGTGTGCAATACTTTGGGCAATGTTTTGTAATAATAACGTTTTACCGGCTTTTGGTGGTGCAACGATTAAACCACGTTGGCCTTTACCTATTGGTGAGGCTAAATCTAATATTCGTGCCGTTATATCTTCTGTTGAACCATTACCACGCGCTAATGAAAAGCGATCGGTTGGATGAATAGGTGTTAAGTTTTCAAATAAAATCTTGTTACGAGTATTTTCTGGTCGGTCAAAGTTAACTTCTGTTACTTTTAATAAGGCAAAGTAACGTTCGCCTTTTTTCGGTGAACGAATTTTACCTTGAATGGTATCACCTGTTCTCATACTAAAGCGTCTAATTTGGCTTGGTGATACATAAATATCATCTGGCCCTGCTAAGTATGAAGAGTCTGCTGAGCGTAAGAAACCAAAACCATCTTGTAAAATCTCTAAAACACCGCCGCCGAAAATATCATTATCGCCTTCAGCATGTGCTTTTAAAATAGCAAAAATTATGTCTTGTTTGCGTGTTCTAGCAAGGTTTTCAAGCTTCATTGTCGCGGCAAGCTCAACCAATTCATTAATGGATTTTTCTTTCAGTTCGGTAAGGTTCATAGGGGGTTTCTTAAACTATTTTAAGTGACAGTGCCTTTGGCGATTGCCGACACTAGTATGTTTTCAATATTAATTATAATGAGAATAGAGATAAAGCGATGTTATTTTGTACTCAGGTGGTAAATTTAGCACTAAAATTTGATTAGGTAAAGTCAGAATAAAAATGTAAGTAAATATTCTTTCAGCTAAAAACAAAAAGCCTGATAACTCAAGTATCAGGCTTTTAAATTTTACACTTACAAGTTTTTATCTAAAAACTCTTTTAATTGAGTTTTCGATAGTGCGCCTACTTTAGTGTCGGCAATTTCACCATCTTTAAAAAGTAATAATGTTGGAATACCGCGTACACCATATTTAGGTGGTGTCGCTGAGTTTTGATCGATGTTTAATTTACCAACAGTTACTTTGCCATCGTATTCTGTGGCAATGTCATCAAGTACTGGGGCAATCATTTTACATGGACCACACCATTCAGCCCAAAAATCAACTAATACTAAACCTGATGCTTTTAATACATCTGCTTCAAAACTATCATCAGTTAGCTGAACAATTTTATCGCTCATCATATTCTCCGTTTGTTATGGCTAAAACGCCTTTGTGGTAATTATACCGTGATTCACTGCTTTTCCAATACTGTTTTATGTAACATTGGTATTAATTAAGCCGTAATGTCCATTCTACTAAGTTAGTGCCCAGTTCAGAGCTGTGTCAGAGAAGTTAGAACAAATAAAGTTTGTGTAGATCTAATTATTCTAAATAAAACAAACTTGTGCCGTTATTTATTTTCTGACAAGTTATCAACATACGAGTTCAATAGCCTTATCATTCAGCATTATTAATTTTGATAAAGGAATTCCGTTATCTTCAATCATAGCCTTGCCTCTAAGCCATTTAATTCTCATTGAATAGGAAATAACTTAATAGACTTGGTATAAAATCTAATTAATTATTTATTAAGCAACTATTTCGTAAACAAAAATGTTAAGCTAGCGCCATGAAAAAAACACACTTAACTGAAACTAAATTCGCTGACCTAAATCTTGCTCCGCAAGTAGTGACCGGATTAGAAGCCATGGGCTTCGATTATTGTACGTCTATTCAGGCGAAATCTTTACCCGTTTTATTGCAAGGCACTGATCTAGCTGGCCAAGCACAAACCGGTGAAGGTAAAACCATTGCCTTTTTAGCTGCTACTTTCCATCATTTGCTTCAAAAAGAAGCTCCTACACATAACCAACCACGTGCCTTGATCATGGCGCCTACACGTGAATTAGCAATACAAATTCATCGTGATGCACTTGAGATGGCAAAAAGTTCAGGATTACGCCTTGGTGTTGTATATGGGGGCGAAGGTTATGAAAGTCAACGTTTAGAACTAGAAGCTGGTGTTGATATTCTTATTGGCACTTGTGGTCGTTTGATTGATTACATGAAGCAAGGTATTTATAACTTAAAGAATATCGAAGTTATTGTACTTGATGAAGCTGATAGAATGTTTGATTTAGGCTTTATTAAAGATATACGTTATATGTTTGATAAAATGCCTCCTGCAACAGAACGTTTAAGCATGCTGTTTTCTGCAACCTTATCATTCCGTGTTAAAGAGCTTGCCTTTGATCACATGAACGATCCAACCAGCGTAGAAGTAGCGCCAGAGCAAAAAACTAATAGCCGTATTAGTGAAGAATTATTTTATCCATCAAACGAAGATAAAATGACTTTACTACAAACATTAATCGAAGAAGACTGGCCAGAAAAGGCTATTGTTTTTGCAAATACCAAACATGTTTGTGAAAAGGTTTTTGACCATCTAAATGCCGATAAAATTCGTGTTGGTTTGTTAACTGGCGATGTCCCGCAAAAGAAACGTCTAAAAATATTAGAAGAATTTACTGAAGGTATGGTAGATATTTTGGTGGCAACGGATGTTGCTGCACGTGGTTTACACATTCCTAGTGTAACGCATGTTTTTAACTATGATTTACCTGATGACTGTCAAGATTATGTTCACCGTATAGGTCGTACAGGTCGTGCTGGTGAAACAGGTCATGCGATAAGCTTAGCTTGTGAACAATATGTTTTTAATTTACCAGAAATTGAAACCTATATTGGCCATGAATTACCAGTAACAAAGTATGATCATGATGCTTTATTGACTGATCTGCCAAGACCTAAACCTCGTCAACGTAGACCTAGAACAGGCGCTAACAGACAAGGCGGTCGTGCAAACCCTAGACAAGGAAACCGTGGTGGTAATCCTAACCGCGGTACTCGTAGCTAACTTATTAGCTGCACCCTTGGATAAAGTACATTGACTGATATTTTGAGCCAAAATCAAGCCCTATCAAAGGCAATACCACAGTATGATGAAAATCATTATGCTGTGGTCGATTTGGGCTCTAATAGTTTCCATCTTCTTATTACCCAAGTAATAGTAACACCATCGGGTAAAACTATAAAAACCGTCAACAAAGTTAAGCAAAAAGTTCGCTTAGCTGCAGGTTTAGATAATGATAATCTGCTTACGGATGAGGCCATAACACGTGGTCTTGCTTGCCTAAAAAACTTCGCCTTATACCTCAATAGTATTCCAGTAAATAATATTCTTATTGTCGCAACAGCCGCATTACGCATTGCGAAGAATAATCAGGTGTTTTTTGATGCCGCTAAGAAAATCTTACCTAAAGAAATAAAATTACTGAGTGGGGAGCAAGAAGCCAAAACGATTTATGCTGGTGTCGCCCATACCTCTATATCAACTACCCAACAATCTGCTAATAAGCAATTAGTACTCGACATTGGCGGTGCTAGTACCGAGATTATCGTTGGTTTAGGTTGTACTGCGAAAAAAGTGGTTAGTTTAGATATTGGCTGCGTTAGCTTTATTGGCAAATACTTTACTGATAACCAACTAAAAAAAGAAAGTTTTCTTCAATGCATTACCGCTGCGACAGATATTATTAATACGGTAAAAGATGAATTTATTCTACTAGGTTGGCAATCAGCGGTTGGTAGCTCCGGTACTATGCAAGCCATGATTGAAATTCTTAATCAACGTCAGCAACCGCCAATTATCACGTTATCATTTCTTTATGAAATCCAACAAATATTGATAAATTGTAAGACAATAGATGCTATTGAAATAGCAGGACTAAGAGCTGACCGTAAGGCCGTGTTAGCCAGCGGTTTAAGTATTTTGATCGCTTTATTCCAAACGTTGTCTATTGAAAGTTTATGCCTTTCAAATGGTGCATTACGCGAAGGTTTGCTCTTTGAATTAGTTCCCGACGCTAAGATTCTCTGACAATAAACCCTTAATACATTTAACGGCTGCTTTTTATACGCCTTTACTTTTCTTTCGATAAAGCTGCCTTGAAGTACCAAAGTGCTATTGGAATTTCAATAATACTGTAAGTAATTAAAGTAAACCAAAACCAGTTTACTTCAAACTGTAAAAAATTAAATTCTACGCCTTGTCCCCAATATTTATTGGCCACAATAACAAGTGCCAAGCCAGACGTTACACAGTCAAATATCGCGACCTTATTGATATTTTTTCCTGCTAATTTTGGATACACCCAAGCATAAGCAATAAGGATAATCACAGTGTTTAGTATCATTATACTTAATTCAGCTGACATCAGCGCCCTCTTGCGTTGATAATGAAGTAACCCCTGCTTTGCAAGCCATTAATAGTTCATCACTAAATTCTTCATCGTCTAGTGCTCTAGATAAAGCCAAACCACCAATCATCAACACAACGCTTTGCAGCGTTTTTTCTCGATCAGTAGATAATGATTGAGCTTGCTGTATGAAAGCTTTCAACGTCTTGGTATAAGTCTTTTTCACTTGATGATCTTGTTGGTTAATATCAGAAACCAAAAATGCTAATGGACATCCCTGCTCATAATTATTATCTCTATGTTCAGTACTTAAATAGTATTTAGCGAAGTCCTTCATATCTTGCAGACAATTTTCTGGTTTACGCTTAGAGGCGACTTTTGCGCCTTTACTTATCGCTTGCGCGTACAAGTCACTTTTCGAACGAAAGTGACTATAAAATGCCCCCCTAGTCAGTTCAGCATTTTTCATTACCTGGTCTATCGATATTTTTTCAAAACCATAATGTGTAAAAAGCATCGCTGCACTGTTTAATATTCTATTTTTAGATTGCTCTTTATGAGCTTCTTGCCACGCCATCGAAAGCCTCATTTACCTAGTTAACCATAAGAACAGTATTTCATACTTTTAAAATATGTTCTTGAACATATTTTCAATAGGGCTAGATTATTGGTTAATAAGGTAAATGAGATAATTAATTAAAAGGAAATATATATGACAGCAAATCCAGTACATATTTACGGACCACGTTTCTCAAATTTTGTTCGTTCCGTCATGCTCGTATGTGAAGAAAAACAACTAGCTTACACCGTTGGTTTTGAAGTTGATGGTAACAATGTTGCTTTTAAAGGTGAACAACATCTTAAGTGGCACCCTTTTGGCAAAATACCCGTGTTATTAGAAGGTACGCTAGCGATACCGGAAACAGCCAGTATTTGTCGTTACCTTGATGAAGATGGACAATTACAACCACAGAAAAATAGCCAAATACATGCACAACACGATGCACTTTGCGCGCTTATTTCGATAGACATAGATAAAGCATTAGTAAGAGATTACTTATTAGAATTTGCTTTTCCCAAAGGAGAAAACAATAGCATCCGCTTTGACGTTGTTAAAGAAGCACAGCCCAAGGCAGCCGCTGCTATTGCGATTATTGAACAACTATTGCAAAAAGAAACAGTCTTAACCTCTAAAGAATTTACTATCGCAGACGCATTATTAGCGCCAATGCTGCATTATATTTCTTGCTTACCTACTGGCTTTGACTTAATAGCCGACTATCCCAATGTAGAGCAATATTTAGCTAATGTCATGACAAGGCCATCATGTCAAAAAATACTTACCGCTAAAGAATTCTAACAATAAAAAAGCGCGATTAAATCGCGCTGTTTTATTTTATTCTTACGAAGTAATATATCGGTTAACTATCGCTTACTTTTTATGCAAAGTATTTAAGCGTCTTCTTTCAACCAACGAGCAACTTGCTTAGCAAAATAAGTCAAAATACCGTCCGCTCCAGCGCGTTTAAAGGCTAACAATCCTTCCATTACACAAGGTTTTTCAGCTAACCAACCATTTTGTATTGCCGCCATATGCATGGCATATTCACCACTGACTTGATAAGCATAAGTAGGTACTTGAAAGGTATCCTTAACACGGCGCACTATATCTAAATAAGGCATGCCTGGCTTAACCATTACCATATCAGCACCTTCAGCGATATCTTGGGCAACTTCATGCATAGCTTCATTACTATTTGCAGGGTCCATTTGATAAGTATGTTTATTACCACCCTTGATATTACCTGAAGAGCCTACAGCATCACGAAATGGTCCATAATAATTAGAAGCATACTTCGCAGAGTAGGCTAATATTTTAGTATTAACAAAGCCATTCTCTTCTAATGCTTCTCTTATAGCACCAACACGTCCATCCATCATATCTGAAGGTGCAACAATATCTGCTCCTGCTTCAGCATGTGATAAAGCCTGCTTTACCAAAATTTCTTTCGTGACTTCGTTAACAACATAGCCTGTTTTACCTGCTTTGTTTTCATCACTTTCACTTAAAATACCGTCTTGGCCATGTGTGGTAAACGGGTCAAGAGCAACATCAGTGATCACAGCAAGCTGTGGGAATTTAGCTTTAAGTGCACGTACAGCACGTTGCGCCAATCCATCAGGGTTATACGCTTCCTCAGCCATAAGTGATTTTTTATCACTTGGTGTAACAGGGAAAAGTGCAATGGCAGGAATACCTAAATCAACCAATTCCTGCGCTTCTTCCAATAGCAGATCAATACTTTTACGTTCGACACCTGGCATTGAAGCTATCGTTTCTCGCTGGTTATCACCTTCAAGTACGAAAACTGGATATATTAAATCATTAACTGTTAACTTAGATTCAGCCATTAAACGACGAGTATGATCGTCAACACGCATACGACGCATGCGGCGAGCTGGATATTGACCAAATGCTGAATTACCATTGTGGGACATAGATATTCCTAATTATTCTGTGAAAATATGTTGTTTGGTTTGATTACGGCCATTATGTTTGGCTTGATATAAGGCATTGTCTGCGCCTGAAAATATTTGTTCGGGTCCAATATCAACTTGTTGTTGATAAGTTGATATTCCACAACTAATTGTCAGTGGTATTTCGATATCTCGAAATTGAAAAGCTTGTTCGTGCACTTGTAGGCGTAATTGCTCAGCAAAGAGTAACGCTCCCTCAGCATCGGTATTAGGTAAAATTAAGCAAAACTCTTCACCGCCATAGCGAAATGCTCTATCGGTACTTCGCTTTAAACTCTGTTTTATGTGGTTGGCCAACCAAATTAAGCATTGGTCACCGGCTAGATGACCATGGGTATCATTAACTGTTTTGAAAAGGTCGACATCAATTAAGACTAAACTTAATGCGGTAAGATTTCGACGGCTGCGACGGTACTCCGCAACTATTTTTTGATCATAAAAGCGACGGTTATGTAAGCCCGTTAATTCATCTAAAACATTTTTGCGTTCGAGCTCTTGATTAGCGCTTTCCAGCTCTTGCAGAGCAATGTTTAGTTCAAGTGTGCGTTCTTGCACTCTTTCTTCTAATAAATCTTGGCTATCTTGTTGTTCCTTAGCCAAGGTTATCATTGTCTTCTCAGCTATTTTTACATTACTTTTCGCAAGTTTAAGATGCTGCAACATTTTTTGATATTTTTGTCGATAATGTCGAGTTAAATATAAGCCTAACAATAGAGTAATTAATATTCCTAAAAAGATCCCCATGCCAAAACATAAGTGTTCAGTCTCTTGTTCCGTCAAAGCATAACTTGCAGGTGAATGTGTCATCAGCAAAGACGTAAAAGCTGCGATTTTTGCTCTAACCAATGACTTCATTTATAACATTTCTTTTTTGGAAGGAAAATCAAATACCTTTTCGGCATTACGGCTAGTTTGCCAAGCTATCTCTTCTTGGTCAAGGCCTGTAACATTGGCAATTTCTTTTACAATAAATGGTAAGTAACAGGGTTCATTTCGGCTACTTTTAGGTTTTGGCCTAATAGTTCTGGGTGTTAAATAAGGAGCATCGGTCTCAATGAGTAATCGGTTTAAAGGAATTAAACTCACAATGTCGCGTAAGCTTTGACCTCTTCGCTCATCACATAACCACCCTGTGATACCTATGTACATATCGGCAGCAATACACTGTGTGAGTTCAGGTTTTGATCCGGTAAAACAATGTGCAACCATAGCAGGAACTTTAGATAAATAAGGTGATAATATGGAGAACCAAGGTTCAAATGCATCTCTTTGGTGCAAAAAGAGTGGCATTTGCAATTCTGAAGCAAGAGCAACTTGTTCACGAAATACTTTTTGTTGTTGAGCAGGCTCAGAGAAATTTCGATTGAAGTCTAAACCACACTCACCAATTGCCTTAACTTGTTCTTGTTTAGCTAACAACTTGAGTTGATCTAAGTAATCAGCGCTCACCTGATCAGCATCATGAGGATGCACACCTGCAGTAGAATATAAAAAGTCAGGAAAAATTGTTTGATAATGCTGACACAAAGCTAACGCTTTTTGACTTTCTTCAACACTGGTACCAGTAATCAACAAACCATTCAATTGAGCAATTTGAGCTCGGCGAATAACATCTTCGCGATCTTTTTCAAAACGTTTATTGGTTAAGTTGACGCCAATATCTATCAAAGTGCTTTTATTCAAAGTAATCTCGTTCTATTTAAGCCTTTTTACTTTAATACGTTTAGTCGTATTTTCCTTTTGCAAATACACTGAGCTGAGCGATCCTTTGGTTAAAATCACGCGCTGTCCTGTCTTTAAACTAAGCTTATAGTTGTCTTTTTGTTGCCATCTTTGACCATTCTCAAAAGTGATTCTCCATTCACCATAAGGAGATTTACTTAATTTACTAATAGTCAGAGTAATAGAATCTATTTCTTTCGCCGATTCTTCAGCCGTTTTCTTTACTTGCTCTTTCGAAAAGGAATCAACTTGTTCAGCGGTCAATCCCGTTATTATTGGTTCTGCTTTTATCGCAGTAGGTTTAGCTTTACTTATAAGTTGGTCAAAACACGCTAGCCTTGCCGTATCTTGGGTTATTTTTACACAACCTTGAACTCGATCTGTAAGACTTATTTCTTCAGCGATTGCTGTATTTGATAATAAGCTAGTAACTACAGCAAAATATGTGAGTTTGGTAATCTTATTCATTAATCATTTTCCTTTATATTATTCGATTCGTCTTCATCTTCTTTATGATAAAACGAAGCAATAATAATACCCACTTCAAATAAAAACAGCATTGGCACAGCCAACATAGTTTGCGAGATAATATCAGGTGGTGTTAATAACATACCGATAACGAATGCACCTACGACAACATAAGGTCGCTTTTCCCTTAAACTATCAGGTGTCGTCATACCTGTCCAACACATTAAAATAATCGCAATAGGAATTTCAAAAGCGGCGCCAAAAGCAAAAAACAACTTTAAAATAAAATCTAGATAACTACTAATATCCGTTGCAATAACAACCCCTTCTGGGGCTACCGAAGTAAAAAAGGCAAATACCACAGGAAAAACTAGAAAATAAGCAAAGGCTATACCGCTATAGAATAAACAGGTAGAACCAAGCATTAACGGGGCAATCATTCGCTTTTCATTGGTGTATAAACCAGGCGCAACGAATGACCATACTTGATATAAGACAAACGGCATTGCAATGAATAAAGATAAGACTAATGTTAATTTAAAGGGTGCAAAAAATGGTGAAGCGACATCAGTCGCTATCATTTGTGATCCTTCGGGCATAGTAGCTAATAGTGGCTGTGCCACATATTGATATATATCTTGTGCGAAATAAACTAAGCAACAAAAAACAACTAAGACCCCGAGAATAGATCGTAATAAGCGATTGCGTAACTCTAAAAGATGGTCAAAAAGGCTTGCACTTTGCGCTGGGGGTGTATTCATGACTGAAGTTTATCACTTTCTGGTTTAACAGATTTATCTTCGTTCTCTGTTAGATTATTCGATATCTTTGGTTCTTCAGCATCTTGAGTACTCTCCGACTCTACTTTGGCATGCGGAGCTGAAGCTAATGAAGAAGCGATCATTGAATCCATTGGTTGTCTATCCACCTTTTTGAAAGGTTCCGCCACAGAATCCGCTGCTTCTCGCAATGATTTCAATGACTCGGCAACTTCGGGACTTAAATTTTGTAAGTTACTTTGTTCTGCTTTTTTTAAGTTAGCATGTAATTCATGTACGCGTAATTCTTCCGTGAGTTCAGACTTAACGGTATCACTAAATTTTCGAGCACCGGATATCCAACCACGAAGAGTACGAATTGCAACCGGTAAGCGTTCAGGGCCTAAAATAACTAAGCCCATAATTGCTATGAGGATTAATTCCCAAAAGCCAACATCAAACATACATTAAGCCTGATCTGATTCTTTAGTCTTACTTTCTGTTGTTTTGACCACTTCTTCTGTCGTGCTCTTTGAGCTATCAGCTAAAGTATCTGATGTTTTTTCTGCACTATTTTTTTGTTCTTTATCTTCACCGATAGCACTTTTGAAACCTTTAACGGCTGAACCTAAATCACCACCTATATTACGTAGTTTTTTAGTTCCAAATAACAACACTACAATCACAGCAACAATAACTAGTTGCCAAATTCCGATTCCACCCATAATAAATAACTCCTGATATTTGATGCTCGCATGACTAACCTATGTGTTAGCCCATGCTTTATGTACCAACATTATATACCTAAATAATGTTGGGAAACGAGTAAAAGCAGTAAATGAATTGGTAAATTATGAGCTAAAACAATATTTATAGCATGGGTAAACATCTTCCAATCATATTAACGCGATCAAAAAAGGCGACTTAGAAGTCGCCTTTTGCTTGAAGTGCTTTAATTATAAACAATAAAATTGAGAATTATTGCTTATTAAAACTTATATGAAGTATTAACAAAGAAAGTACGGCCAACAACATCGTAGATATTTGGTACAGTATTCATGTCATTTCCATCTGGCACTTCTTCTGGTTCAGTATCAAACAAGTTTTTAATACCACCTGTTACTTGCCAGGCATCATTAATATGATAAGCCGCTGAAACATTGTGATAAATAACATCATCTGTGGTGTAACCGTCGCCTTCCATACCTTGGATATAATTAGCTGTATAGAGTAAGTTTACGTCTTCAGTTAAATCGGCGCTAACGGTTAAATTAGATTTTAACTGTGAGTAACCGCCCATATTGCCGCCGATAGTCCCTTCATAGCTAATACCATCTTCTTCAAACTCTAGTAAATAAGTCGTATCAAACATGACGTTGAAAATGCCAGCAGTGTAACTAACATTCCAATCAATCCCTGAAGTGTTCTGCTGACCAATGTTGGTTAACGTAGAGGTCATTTCAGATAAGTTTCCATCAGGAGTAATTCCGATAGTCTCACAAGCAGCAAGATCATCTGCGAAACACTTATTCATTTCATTCTGTACATTCACACGACTGATTGCGTTAGTAATATCAAACTGCCAGTAATCCATAGTAGTAGATAAACCATCAGCAATTTCCCACACAACACCTGCAGTAAAGGATTCACTTTCTTCTGGCTTCAAATCTGCATCACTGGTGTAATTGACTAATATTTGTGAGTCTTGTTCATTGCCCCAAGGGTCAGTTAAATAATCAAAAGAACCTGAGTTACCACCGTATAGCTCACTTACACTTGGCGCTCTAAAGCCAGTTGCCGCGACGGCTCTAAACATTAAACCATCGGTAATACTGTAAGTAGCACCTAACTTCCAAGTCGCTGCACCACCAAAAGTAGAATAGTTATCATAACGAGTCGCTGCCTCTACCGTGAAAGAATCAGTTACAGGTACTGATATTTCACCATAGATAGACTGTACTGAGTAATTTCCTTCTGTTGGGTCTTGTTGTGCTGCGGTACTTTCACCAGCTTGAGTAATTAAATCAGGGGTGTAAAACCCACTTTCAAAGCGGCTTTCAACACCAACAGCGTAACCTATATCGTGATCATTAACGCCACTATAACCTGCGGCTAAAATGAATTGCTCATTACCTCCTTCATTTTGCTCAGTATACATAACGCCCTCACTTGCTAAGAAGTCGTTACTCATTGGGTCACCGCTGAACCAAGCATCTTGATGATTGTAGATGCTTTTTTCCATGTTCCCTGCATGAATCGAATTACCAACGCTATCTTTTGAGTCATTACGACCATAAGTTGCAGACATATCCCACTGAGAGTCATTACTCAAGTAACCAGTCAAACCAACAGAAGCACGATAAGTATCAGTTTCTTGACCATAAATACGTGGACCTGCATCTGTCATACGACGTCTATATTCTAGTTCTTCAGGCAGAACGCCATTTTCATCTTTAAATTGATCGGTATAACTATCATCTAACAAACTTGTATCTAAATCGATGGAAGCTGGTTGCGGCGCCATTTGCTGATTCGACTCACGACGGGTATACATAAATTCAACGCTTAATTCAGTATCATCAGCTATTTCAGAGTTAAAGTTAGTAAATAAGCTAAATAATTCATTCGGTGTTTGTGCATAACTATCATCGGTATAATCGTAAGACTCTTCACGTGGAACAAAGCCACCTTCGCCATCTGGCACCATTCCGCCTAAAGAGCCTCCAGGTACAAATGAAGATTCACCTGCAGGAACAAAATCACGATCCGATTGGATAATTTCACCACGGTTTGAATATTGAGCGCCAACAACTAAGTTACCACCTGCAAAATCACGACCATGCAAAATGCTAAAACCGCCGCTTTCGCCATCACCTTTGTCGGTAATGCTGCCATCAGCTGTTATTTCAGTACCTTGAAAGTCTTTCTTAGTGATGATGTTAACAACACCGGCAATAGCATCGGAGCCATAAACGGCTGAAGCACCATCTTTCAAAATTTCAATGGTCTGAATCATTGAAACAGGGATAGTATTTAAATCGACTGAAGAGTCAGCCCCCGTACCCGACGCTACCATACGGCGACCATTTAATAGCACTAACGTACGTTGCACTCCCATACCACGTAAATTTACGGTTGCCGAACCACCTGAGCCATTATTAGACGTTGAACCTAAGCTCATACCTGCAGCTGCGGGTTGCATTGATAAAATTTCTTGTACCGAGGTAAAACCACTCTTAGTGATAAAGTCTGAGGAGATAACAGTGACTGGGCTCGCACTTTCTATATCAGTTCTATTAATACGAGAGCCTGTTACAGCAATACGCTCAACTTCTTCTACCCCTTCTTCAGCGAATGCTTGTATTGAGGTGACTGATGCTGCGGCAAGTGAAATCATCACTGCGCGGTTTACTAGATTCTTTCTGGCTGTTCTTAGGCTCATTACTTCTACCTTATTATCGTTAGTTTGTTGGTAACTGATGTTTATCAATTGCCATCAATACTGCTGGATTTAATAGAAGAAGTTCGTTCTCAAGTGTTGTAACTTAGTTAAACCTGTAACGATGTGGTTACTTTCGCATACAAACATGTGATTATTTGTAAGCCCATAGATGGCTTTTCACCCACATCTGAGATAAGCCCTAATGAAAATACGACTAATCCCATTTTCATTAAGTTTGTGATCAAGTTGTATGGAGAAAAAATAAATCAGGCCAAAGCGCTCGATTGAGCAATAACTTAGTGGAATTGGTATAATACCAAGCGGACTAATTTATTAATTCGTTTGCTATCACAACGTAATTTGTAGATCCGCAGACATAAAAAAACCGACATTAAGTCGGTTGATTTAAATTAGATATATAGCTAAACGTTAATCAAAAACCATGGTGTTTTTCAATTTAGATAAAGCATTCTTTTCTAGCTGCCTTACACGTTCAGCTGATATTTGGTATTTATTAGCTAACTCTTGTAACGTTGTTTTATCTTCGGTTAACCAGCGTGTCTTTATAATATCTTGACTACGTTCATCAAGCGTTACTAATGCCGTTGATAAACGTTGATTAGCATGGTTATCCCAATTATCATTTTCAACTTCAACAGCTAAATCTGATTGTTTGTCTTGAAGATACTGCGCAGGTGAAAAATTACTAGCACCAAGATTATCATCATCATCTTTTGATAATTCAAACGCCTGGTCATGGCTACTCATACGAGATTCCATTTCCATAACATCTTTCGTTGTTACGCCAAGGCTTTCTGCTACTGTATTTACTTCATCAGTGCTGAACCAGCCTAAACGTTTTTTATTTTTACGAAGGTTAAAAAATAATTTACGTTGTGCTTTCGTTGTAGCAACTTTAACAATACGCCAGTTTTTAAGCACAAATTCATGAATTTCTGCTTTAATCCAATGCACAGCAAAAGAGACTAAACGTACACCTACTTCAGGATTAAAACGTTTAACTGCTTTCATTAAACCCACGTTGCCTTCTTGAACTAAATCAGCATGAGGTAAACCATAACCAGAATAGCCTTTAGCAACATGAATAACAAAACGTAAATGCGACATAATTAACTCTTGTGCCGCTTGTAAATCATTTTCATTATAGAGGCGAGTAGCCAGATCATGCTCTTTCTCTGCAGTCAACATCGGAATGTTGTACGCGGATTGCATGTATGCTTCGATACTACCACTTTTTGGTAAGGTAAGTTGCATTGCTTCACTCATAAAAAACCCTCTCCTTCTCTCTTTAATTCGCCCGCGATAATAACATATATCGACACTATTTGCGATAGCGGGGACATGAACATTAGCTTAATAGATAGGGTGGCACAAGATGATCTTTCAACTTTTTTGTGAATTAAATGTGACTAATTGTAAGATTAAAGAATTATCAATAATAAACAGCTGGTTATACAGGCCACACTTTACAATATAAGTGAAAGGAAACTGAGTGGTTTCGCTAATAGCCTCCCAATAAAATAGCAGGTTTAGTTAAAATTTGCGCCTAAACTCAGTCATGCCTCGTTTGTTTTCTTGTACACTTTTAAACGGCTTTAATCGGCATTAGGTTCAATCGCTTTAATATGCTGACTTACCGAGATATAACTACCCACTAACGCAAGTACAATTGCAAAACCGATCAACATTAATGCTTCACTGCCGGATAACCCCTGCAATTGAAAGTTACTTTGATAAAGCTCGCTTAAATCACTAATAGCGTAGCCTAAGTACCAAGCAAGAAGCGTCACAGCAATACAAGAAAGTATACCGCCAAAGATTCCGTACCATATACCTGAATATAAAAATGGCCTTTGGATAAAGCTATCTGTCGCGCCAACCAACTTCATAATAGCGATAGCATCTTTTTCATTCAAAATAGCTAGTCGAATAGTATTGCCCACAATGAGTACCACTGATAAACACAATAATAAGGCTACGCCTAGCACAATATCTTCAATTAAACGGGCCATCGCCTCTAAACGCGTTAACCACTCTAAATCGAGCTTACCTTGTTCAACTTCTCGTTCATTAGTCAGTTTTGCTAACAAAGCATTTGCTGCTTGTGCTTGGCTGGCTCTTTGTGTTGGTGTTACTAATAATGTTGCTGGTAAAGGGTTTTTATCTAGGTATTCAAGTGATTGACCAAAACCAGATAAAATTTTAAATTCTTTTAAAGCCTGTTTAGCTGAAATGTAGCGTACCTCGGCTACATCGTTATATAGGCTAATGCGCTTTATTAAGTTTTGTGCGCTCTTTTCACTGGTTGATAGCTTTAAAAATAAGGTGATTTGCGAAGCACTATCCCACTGTTCACTGACTTGCTCAGCGTTTTTAACAAAAAGATGCAAGGTTGCAGGCAACGCCAGACTAATACCTAAAACAAAAATCGTCATTACTGTGGTAAAGGGAGTTCGCCATAAACTACCTAAACTGCCTATAGCTTGCTGAAAATGTCGGATAGGTAAAGATAGCAGACGAGCTATTAAGCTTGAGCGTGTTTTTAAACCACTACTATGAATATTGCTCATCAGTCGCCCCTTGTGCTTGTAGGCCGTCAACAATACCGTCATTAATCATGGTGCCTTCTTTCAATGTAAGAGTACGATATTTCATCCGCGCAATTAAACCTAGATCATGCGTAGCGATCAGTACTGTTACCCCTGCGGCATTAAACTCTTCAAACAAGCGAATAATATCTAACGACAATTTAGGATCTAAATTACCTGTAGGCTCATCGGCAAGGAGGATGGGCGGTTTATTAACGATAGCACGAGCTATACCAACACGTTGTTGTTCTCCACCCGAAAGCATGTGTGGATAACATTTCAATTTAGCACTTAAATGTACTTTATCTAACGCAGTCGCCACACGCTTTTTAATTTCACTGTGACTAACACCCTCAATGATTAACGGTAAGGCGACATTATCAAAAACGGTACGGTCTTTAAGCAAGTTATGACTTTGAAAGATCATACCAATACCGCGGCGTACATAAGGTACTTGTTTATATTGAATATCAGAGAGTTCGGTATGATTTACTTGGATACTACCTGAGCTGGGTTTTTCCATTAATGAAATTAATTTCAATAAGGTACTTTTACCTGCTCCAGAGTGGCCAGTTAAAAATGCCATTTCACCGCTTTCTAGGCTAAAACTTACTTGTTTTAATGCTAGAAAACCGCCTGGATAGGTTTTATTTACCTTATTGAAATTAATCATATTACTTTAATACTTTGTACAAATAAGTGGGCTAACTTAGCACAATTAGCCTGTGATACCAATCGGACTAATTTCTTGACCACTTAGCGGGAGTTAAAAGGCTTAAACCCGTGGCCATTCAAATGCATGTTTCAGTGGGAGAAAAAACGATTTAGGCAAGGCATTGATTGTAGTGAATGGTTGTTCAGGAGAATATGCTGTTGTGTTAAGCATGACTAAGTCATTCATTATCGCGGTGCATCTTATTATTACGACTATTGCGGTAATAATAAGATGCTGCAACGAGTAGATCTTAAATAAACGTCCCTAACGAGACGTTTAGTTACTGATTGAAAAGTTATTTATCGCTACTTACTAAAAAGCGCTTCAATAAAGTCATCACCAATAAAAGGTCTTAAATCATCAATACCTTCACCAACACCTAAGTATCGAATAGGAATACTATGTTTATCTGCAATAGCAAAGACTACGCCGCCTTTAGCAGTACCATCTAGTTTGGTAATCGTTAGCCCTGTTAGACCAACAGCTTCATCAAACAACTTAGTTTGACTTAACGCGTTTTGACCAGTGCCAGCGTCGAGCGTTAACATCACCTCATGAGGCGCGTTAACGTCTAATTTCTTCATAACTCGCACAACTTTTTTCAGTTCTTCCATCAAGTGGGCTTTATTTTGCAAACGTCCTGCAGTATCAGCAATGATAATATCAACCTTACGCGCTTTTGCCGCACTGATTGCATCAAAAATAACTGAGGCACTATCAGCACCGGTATGTTGAGCAATAACTGGGATATTGTTACGATCACCCCACACTTGTAATTGCTCTACCGCTGCCGCTCTGAACGTGTCGCCTGCTGCTAGCATGACCGATTTACCCTGGGCTTGAAATTGCTTAGCCAGTTTACCGATAGTTGTGGTTTTGCCCACACCATTAACGCCAACCATCAAGATAACAAAAGGTCCTTCATCTTCAGGAATAACTAATGGCTGAGTAACGTCTTCAATAACTTTCTTTAATTCTGCTTTCAGTAAGTCGTACAAAGCAGAAGCATCTTTTAGCTGCTTACGATTAGCACTTTGCGTTAATGAATCGATAATTTTCATGGTGGTTTCAACACCAACATCTGCTAAGAGCAGATGAGTTTCTAGCTCTTCAAATAAGTCGTCATCTATTTGTTTGCCACGAAACAAATCAATTAAACCGCCACCTAAGTTCTGCCTTGTTTTGCTTAAACCTTGTTTTAGGCGGGCAAAGAAACCAAGTTTACTTTCAGCTTTGACTTCAACAATATCTTCAACTGCCGGTTCAATAGCTGTAGACGTTTCGGCTTCCTGCTTTACTGAAAATTCTAAAGTTTCCTCTACAAGCTCAACATCGTCGATTGATTCGTCTTGCTCAGCAGCTTCCATTTCAGCTAATAATTTAGCCTCTGGTTGCTGTTCACTCGCAATGTCACTGATGAGCTCAGTTTCAACAGCCTGAGCACTTTCTTCGCTTACGGAATCTTCCGTTACGGAATCAACAGTTACCGGTGCAATCGCTACTGCTTCTAAGGTCTCAGCCGCTGAGTCCTCGAGCACATTAACAACGTCGGCAGTAGCTTCTTGCTCTACTGCGTGTTCTGTTATTGATTCTTCTGCTTCATTGACAACTGACTCAACCATTTTCTCATCAAGTTGTTCAACCGATTCTGCTACCGTCTCTTGTTCCGATTCAGCGACAGAGAGAGCTTCATTGTTATTTTCTTCAGTGCTCGGTTGCTTTTCTTTTTTGCCAAAACCTAACCAAGACAACATACCTTTTTTCTTCGACACGTTTTGCTACCTAAATATATTTCAGAATAAATTTGTTTGGTCGTTAAACCAAACAAGGATAAATTTGTTTGGTTTAACGACCAAACAAGGATAAAATTGGCGCTATATTAGCACTTAATAGCAAAATTGTCAGTGATATGAATCAAGCAAAAAAACAACTAAGTAAAAAGCTCCTTTCTGGGAGAGGACAGGGTAAATCTGCCGGTAAAATCCGTATTATTGCCGGTAAATACAAAGGCAGAAAATTACCGGTATTAATGGCTGAGGGATTACGCCCAACTACCGATAGAGTTAAAGAAACAGTTTTTAATTGGCTCATGCCCTATATTGCCCAAGCCAATTGCTTAGACTGTTTTGCTGGCTCTGGTAGTTTAGGTTTTGAGGCATTATCACGTGGTGCCGATGAAGTAACCTTGGTGGAATTAAATAGAGCCGCAGCGAACCAATTACTTGAGAATAAAGACTTACTCAAGGCTGATAACATTAACGTTATTAATGATAATGCGCTTGTTTTTCTTAAAAATGATCCTCTTAAACCAAAGTTAACTGCAAAGTCAGACAAACCCTTTGATTTAGTTTTTCTCGACCCTCCTTTTAGAAAACAATTGGTCGAACAAGCAGCACAATTACTCAATCACTTTGGCTTGGCTGAGCAGGCTCTCATTTATGTAGAGATGGAAGCAGAAAGTACACAAGTTATCCCAACTAACTGGCAATTGATTAAAGAAAAGATTTCTGGTCAAGTTGTTTATCAACTGTATCAATATCAAGGGTAGCTTCATGCTATGCATTTAGGAAATCATTACTATGTTTATTGATTATCTCGACACACCATTAGGTTTATTTGAATTTATGGCGACCGAACAAGGTATTCGCCAAGCCATTTTTTGCGGTGATAAAGTTAGTGCTGACAAAAAATATGAAGACAAAACGAATGACATCACTGCACTTTGTAAACAACAATTAATAGAATACTTTGCCGGGCAGCGTCAGGTTTTTACCGTACCACTAGACCCTCAGGGCACTCCATTTCAACAGTCAGTGTGGGGCTGCTTAGCAAAAATACCTTTTGGTAGTGTAAAGTCTTACGGCGAAATAGCCAAGATGCTCGATAAGCCAAAAGCTTCTCAGGCTGTTGGTGGCGCTAATGGTCGAAATCCCATTACGCTTATTGTTCCTTGTCATCGTGTCATTGGTGGTGATGGTTCATTAACCGGTTATGCCGGTGGAGTTGAGCGGAAATTATGGTTATTAAATCATGAAGGGGTTGAGGTAAAACAATCTACTGGCAGTGCTAAATTAGATATTAAGAATGTAATTAACAAACGCCAAGCAAAAACACAGTTCCTACAATAATGTTTCGCTATTTATCTAAAAAGCGTCAACATTGAAAATACAAAAGGAGTACTAATAAGTACTCCTTTTTTTCTTAAAATCAGTGATTAATTTTTCGGCACTAATTTTAAGTCATGAAAATCAAAACTAAAGTCTGTTGCCCGTGAGACTGCTTTCATCGTAGCGTAGTTAATACCGCCATCTTCATTTAAATTAAAGTTAACAAAAGCATCAGCTTCAAGTGTTCTATCGTGCCAGCGAACAATAAAGGTATTATGCTGATAATGCTCTAACGTGCCCTTTAATTCAGGGGTGTTACCAAATTGCATATGTAGCTTATTATTTTTAAACATTACATTGATTTCGCCATACCAATTATCAACATAAGTCTGTGCATATTCACGTAATACTAAAGAATGCGCTGAATTTTTATGAACAGATTCAGCAGCTTTCGCTAGGCGCTTTTGTTCTTTAGCAATATTTGCTTGCTGCTTTTCATGATAGTAAGCAATCCAATCTTTTTTAGGTAATTCAAGGTACTCATTTAAAATTTGCTGATAAATGGCATTGAAAGCATAGCCCGACTGTTGATTAGTTAGAATGACCATAGCAAGATCTTCCTCTGGTACTAAGACCACTTTAGAGACCATACCTAAAATACCACCACTGTGATGAATTAACTTCACCCCATGATAGTCTTTCATAAACCAGCCTAAACCATAAGCTGAAAAGTGCGTTTTATCTTGCTGAGTTGCTTTATCTGAAACGGAAAGTAACGTTTGCGGCTTCCACATGGTATGACTTTGTTTAGCTGTAAAAAGACGAGGGGAGTTAGCATCCAATTTGACACCATAGGCGCCTTGATTTAACTGAGCCTTTAACCAAAAACTCATATCATTAACGCTAGATGCTACAGAGCCAGCTGATGAAAATTTCTCTAAGAAATTACCACCTACAACATTCAATTTATCATTAAGCGGTACATGTGCTCTGGCGACATTGTTATTTGTCTTATCAATTAATGAAAAAGTTGCTCTGGTGTTATTCATGCCCAATGGAGTAAATATACGTTCTTGAATAACCTCACTCCAAGGCTTACCAGTAACACGAGCAATGACTTCACCAGCAATAATGTACATTAAATTATCGTAAGCAAATTCACTACGAAAGCTAGAAACTTCTGGTAAGTACTTTAAACCCTTAATAATATCGGCATTAGTTAACGTAGTATGTGGCCAAATCATTAAATCGCCAGCACCTAGGCCTAAACCTGAATTGTGGGCTAGCAAGTCAGTAATAGTGAATTCACGGGTAACATAAGCATTTGGCATCTGAAATTCAGGGATAATATCAATAACTTTCGTTTGCCAAGTCAACTTACCTTCATCAACTAGATTGGCCAACAAAGCAGCGGTCATTGCTTTAGTGTTTGAAGCAATACCAAATAGTGTGTCAGGGGTAACTTTAGCGGATTTACCATGCTCAATAACACCAAAGCCTTGACTCATTACCACTTTGTTATCTTTAATAATCGCTACTGCTACGCCGGGTACTTGAAACGTAACCATGGCTTGCGAGATAGCCTGTTCAATTTTAGTATTCTTATCATCTACACTGCTGGCTTGCACTGAAGTGATTGCTGACAAAAGCAAGGTAGTTGCAAACATTGTATAACTAAATAACTTCATATTAGCTTCCTGTATTAAGGTTATTATTTTTATTCGAGCGTTTAGGCTAAGCTTTGGATTCGTTTAACGGTTAAACGATCTCTATGCCTAAGTTAGATAAACCTTCAGATAGACTCATCTGCTTAGCTAGTTTACAAGTACGCTTATCAGCGGCAGCAAACTTCAGAAAATCAAACACTTCATTTTGCGTGTCGATTTCCCATTGCATGAGTGGATGTGCATCCATTTGTTCAACAGTAATAGTGAACTCTTCATCGACAGGCTCTTCAACTTCTTCAAGTAAAAGCAGCTCAACATAATAACTGACACTATTATGGGACAAACGACTGATACTTTGGACATCGTCAATTTCAACTTCTGATATTTTTGGTTTCTTCATTGGCTTAACTTGCATTAATTGCCACAAAGCGGAAAGCGCCATACACGCATCAAGAGCAGGAAATACACCAAAAGAATCAAATTCTTCAGGGTTAGGGGTTTCAGCTTCTAATTTAAGTAATTGGGCATCACTGTTAATTTTTACCGTACTACTGTTATCAAGCCATTGCCAAATAATATCGAGTTGATTACGTAATACTTTAGCATTACCAAAGTCAGCAGCTTCGCTGAACATTTGATAATTTGGTAACATACGCTCAAGTAACGCTGCAGAGAAAGCAATTTGATGCCAATGACTTAACTTGGCAAAAGGAAGATTAATAGCCACTTAGATATGTACTCAGTTGAGATAATTAACTGGATTATACCCAAGCCTATTCAAATTGCGAATAAGCTTGGTTTTATTATGGCTGTATTGTATACCCAAACTACCTGAAGATGCAGGTTTCAGCTGGAATTAGAAATGCCTTTAGGCAAGGCATTGATTGAAGAGAATAGTTATTCTATTGTCGAAATCAATAACGCAGTATAAAGCGTTTCTAAACCAGCCCTACGGGGACGTGTGAGCAAGCCATGCTCTTCGTTGCCTCCTTTTTTAAGGAAATAACCCTTAATAAAAAGAGGCGTCTTGATCATGAATCGCTCAAGCATCCTGAAATACTCATCTTCAAGTGGTTTGGGTATATAGATATCGAAACAACTAACTGGTTAATTGCTTTTGAGCATACTCAAACTTCAATCGATATTCGGTTAACTTATGCTCCAACTCACTTTTTTGATCATCAAATTGAGCTTTTTGTTCACTGATATCACTAATCAATTGATGATTCTCATCACGTAAGAATTTAATGGTTTCTCGCACTTTATTGTTTTCTATTTCTTGTTTATCACGATTTCTATTAAAGCGTTGCAAGATGTTTTCTTGCCCTTCTTGAGCAACTCTCACTTGCTCAGTAAGTACGCTAACTTCTTGCTGATATAATTTTATATCATTTTGCTCAGTGGCTAATTTATCGTTCAGCTGCTCATTGGCTTTTTCTAATTCAATAATTTTCTGCTGCGCTACTGTCTGTAATTCTTTAATTTCTTTGGCAGTTTCATTAATAGTATTAATCTCACCAAGGTGTAGCTGTTTTACTTTTTCAGCATCTCCATGAATTGCTTTTATCTCATCAAGATGTAGCTGTTTTACTTTTTCAGCATCGCCATGAATTGCCTTTATCTCATCAAGGTGTAACTGTTTAACTTTTTCAGCATCGCCATGAATTGCCTTTATCTCATCAAGATGTAACTGTTTAACTTTTTCAGCATCGTCGTGAATTGCTTTTATCTCATCAAGGTGTTGCTGTTTACTTTGTTCTGCACCTTCTTTGATAGACTTTATTTCATCTATAAGTTGCTGTTTATCACTGTCTGCTTGCTCGGTTATTTTGATAATTTGAGCTTGAAAATCGTGAGTTTTTTGTTCGGCTTGTTTGTTTTTATCTTGCTCTACATCAATTGATTTTTTCTGTATTGATAATTGCTGTTGTAATTCAGCCTTATCATTTTTTTCTTGATCAGCTTGTTTCTCTAATTGAGAGATCTTTTGTTCTAACCCTTTAACTTTGGTGTCACCACTTTGCTGTGCTTCAGTCTGCATACGAGCACTTTCACTTTCAAGTTTATGGAGTTTTTCTGTTAGCACATCAATTTGTTGTTTGGCTGTCGCTTCGGCTTGAGTCTTAATAACTATTACCGCTTCACTTTGCTGTTTTTCAGTCAGCTTCAATTTTTCAGTCAACACATCAATTTGTTGCTTAGCAGACGTTTCCGTTTGCTCTTTAATCGCTGTTAGTGCTTCACTGTGCTGTTTTTCATTTAATTGTAGTTGTTCGGTTAAGGTTTCAATTTGTTGTTTAGCTGATGCATCAGCTTGAGTTTTGACAGCCGCCACAGTTTCATTTTGTTGCTTTGCATTTAGTTGTATTTGTTCTTTAGCAACAGTAAGTTGTGTGGTCAAACTTTGCTCTTGTTCTGTTAAAACCATTACTCGGCCGTTCAAGCCGTCAATCTCTTGGTTTCTATCATTTAATTTTTGTTCTGTTTCCAGCAGCTTCTCGTCTAACTTATTATTACTACTTTGTTTTTTGTCTTGTTGTAGTGTTTGTTGCTGTTTTAAGTTAACAATTTCTTTTTCTAGGCTCTCAATAGTTTCGCTGTAATTAATGGTATTTTGAGTGAGCTCAACCTGAAAATTTTGCTTATTTGTAGCTTCATCGACCTGCTTTTCAGCTAACGCTTGTTTAAGTTGTGTAACTTCTTCCAGTTGTAATTGCTGTTTCTCAGTAAAATCTTTTTGTAATGATTGTTCTTTATCTGATAGATACTGGCTTTGTTGATCAATATTTTTACTGGTTTCAGTCTTAACCGCAGTAGATATTAACTGAGTTAATTTATCTTCTACTTGAATGTATATATCACTCGCTAAGCTTTGAATTTGTTCTTCAACATCCTTAGAAAATTTACCTTTATCGACCATATTATTCTCATTATTATAAATCGCTACTGCACCTAAATTATCACAGGTATATCAGCACAGGAATATGAAAAGTAATTTTTTTTAACAAAAAAGCAACAAAAAAGGGGCAAAAGCCCCTTTACATTATTCTATATAATTTTTTACGACCGTATAAACAGACGAATTAACTCTCTGCAGTCTCTTCTTTTACCTCTGTTTTAGCTAGTGGTGCGATTTGAATGTTTGAAATTTGCGCATTACCCGTTTGGTTACGCAATTGTACTAAACGGTTGATTTGACCTAAAGATCCTAACATTGCATAGATTGGTACGAATAAGCCACGTTTATGAAAATCTAATACTTTATCGTCAGCTAATGCTTTTATTTTATCTTCGTTAATAGTGAAAATGCCCGTAAGCTTTTTCTTTTCGCCACTACTCAAATCAATATTTAATTCAATCTCTTGTAATAAATCATTTTCTTCAAGTTCTTTAATGAAGTTTTCAGTCATTTTTTCATTTTCATATAAACGACCTAATGAATTTTGT
>OJBR01000276.1_pt1 | contig 27315 bp, 27 predicted proteins | sample 1591161 | NCBI WGS metagenome assembly OJBR01 (sample SAMN05416803, study PRJEB24817) | seawater metagenome | isolation source: Sea water | place: Canada:Atlantic | collected 2013-07
GCGTGCCACATCGCCTGAATCCTGATCGATCACGTCAACCACCACAGGTTCTAACAATGCGGGCAAGTTACCTTCACGACGGAAAACACCGAGCATTTCTTGCAGGCTAATATCCTTCAAGACGAGCTTCACCGTCCCGCCGGACCCTAAACGAACGCTGGCAATGCCTTTGGCCTTCCCTTTTGCTTTGGTTGATTCTATTTGAGCGGCTTGTGCTGGTGCCGCTTGCTCTCCCATCAATACACCAGCACCGCTCATATCATTGCTAGGAGCCGCTTTGGTTGCAGCTTGAACAGGTTTAGCCATAAGCACGTCGGATGACTGAGCAGTAGGCGATGACATACCGGGTGCGCCCTGACCGGGCTTAACGCCAAGGTGCTTCAAAACGACTTTAGATACCTTAGCAACAAAATTTTCGCGGGTGAAAGGCTTACCGATATATTCAGACACCCCCGCCTGTACGGCTTTTATTACGTGATCGCGCTCACCCCGACTAGTAATCATCATAAAGGGGGTTTTCTTATACCGCTCGTCGGCGCGCATCCACTCCAACACTTCAATGCCCGACATCTCAGGCATTTCCCAATCACAAAGTACTAAATTAATTTCACGCTGATTGAGCTTGCTGATGGCCTTTTTGCCATCCATTGCCTCGTTGATCTCACAGCCCGGATAGGTATCGCGGACTGCTTTTTTAACGAGATCGCGAACGAATGCTGCGTCATCAACGACCAGAATCTTGAGTTTCATCTCGGTTAAGCCTTGCTGTCACGTCTTCAGCTTTAGCATAGTCGAGATTTGCCGATTCTGGCCCAAACGGCATGCGCTCAAGACGCATTAAGGTCGCCCCAATGACAGCGGCGGGCATAATAAAGAGATTAACCACCGGTATGGTCAGCAATAAAGCCACTAGTAACCCGAAGCCCATCACCGTCATTAAGTCTTGGCTCATGGCGTCACGGACATCACCAAAAGGCTTAGTGTGGTTATCAAATGAATAATCGCCGTATTGCACAGCCATCATCCAGCCGCCAAACCAAATCCATAACAATGGCGCAACCATCTGCCCTAATACAGGAATCCAACCGAGTAAAAATATACCCAGGTAGCGAGGCAGGTAATATTTCACTTTTACTAGTTCACGAATAAGGGTCCTCACCGTCATGGCAGGAATGGATTCTTCTGGAATAGAGTGCCCCTTCATGACTTCCACCTGCTCAGCCAGCAGTCCGTTCAAGGGGCCAGCAATAATCATTAGCAACGCACTGAAAAAGTACACCAGTGAAAACACGACAACAATCACTGCGAGTGGCATCAAAACCCAATAAAGAAACGATAACCAACCCGGCAAGATATCCATCAACTCACCGATCCAGCCATCCAGCTTACCGATTCCCCAAATACTCGCCCCGCCCATCACGATGATATTCAGCAACAAAGGCAAGGCGACATAGCGACGCAACCCCGGCGTTGTTAAATTCTGAAACCCCAGCCAAACGTACTGCATACCTATTAATGGATTACCGCGCATGATTCCTCCGTGCAATAAATAAAGTGCTTATATACAATCGCAAGCCCGTTAACCACCTGAGTTGAAGGCGCATGACACCAGAGCGTTACCAGCGCATCCGGGAAACCCTGGACAAGCGACAACCCGATCTTACCGTGATTACCGATGAGGTGTACAAACCTCACAACCTCGCCGCCATTGCCAGAACCTGTGATGCGGTCGGTATTCCTAAAATTCACTGCGTTTGGCCTCGTGACGAATTCCGCCTTCGCAGCTCGTCCACGGCAGGTTCCTCAGAATGGATCGAAGTGCAAACCCATGCCGATATTGCCACGGGGATTCATGCGCTCAAAGCCCAAGGGATGAAAGTGGTGGCCGCGCATTTAACAGACCGCGCCATTAACTATCGTGACTACGACTTCACCCAGCCCACCGCATTATTAATGGGGACAGAGAAAGAGGGTGTTAGCGATATTGCGTCTGAACTGTGCGACGAACACTTAGTGATCCCAATGCAGGGAATGGTTCGGTCTTTCAATGTTTCCGTCGCTGCCGCCATTATCCTCAATGAAGCCCATTACCAGCGTGAAGCCGCCCATATGTACGATGAGAGTCGTATGGATCGCGAGTGGTATCAGCGTCTCTTCTTTGAATGGTGTCAGCCCCAAATCACCAAGTTGTGCAAGCAACACGGTCTAGCCTATCCTGCAATAAGAGAGGATGGCGAGCTAGAAGACCCACAAGGATTCTCGGCCATGTATAACGCCGCACGTCGCCAGACACAAAAAACGCGGGCCGAACGCATTACGTGAAGCAACGTTTGTTCATTTAAAATAACAATCCGTTTCACCCCCGTAGCAATCATGTAAGCAATTCCCCCTCACGCTTGTGCGATATATCTCACAAGCAGGTGGGAGATAGTGGTAAGTAACCCGCCTTTTATCCTCCCTTTTAAAGAGGATATTTCCTAACCCATTGTTTTGTATATCTTTTTAATCAGGGCTAAATGCGCACCCCCCGTCATACGGCCCAAACAAGCCAAGCAACAAGGGCGATTTTTGCTATCTTTAATCACGCAAGGAGCACAGCACTGATGGAATTCAGTGACATGGAGAGTAGGAATTCGGCAAGGCTGCCGCGCAGGAAGCACAGGGAAGACCCAAGGACGACAATGGACAATATGGCCAGGAGGCCAGGAGGCCAGAAGGACGCTAGAGAGGATCTCGCTCACGGAAGAGAATGCTAGGATGGCATAGGGTGCTGTGGCGGTTAGGATAGGATGTCCTGATCGCCCAATTCCACCCACACATAGAACAACGAAAGACATCCCACTCCAATTATTCCCCATACCTAAAACAATGAACCAATATCACTTTTTTTAAGCTTGTTCGACGCCAATGTAACGTCACCCTAGTTACAAATTACTACAGCCCGTTACCCCATCGATGTGGTACCCAAAGAGCATTCTGCCAATATAGAAGCATGACTCTTTACGAGGGCGCTACATGCCAACTCAACACCTACGACTGGGCGACTTGCTGCTCGACAAGCAAGCGATTACCAAGAAACAACTCAGCGCGGCATTAGCGGAACAAAAGCGCAGCGCCTGCAAACTGGGTGAAGCACTTATCGCCATCGGCGCGATTGATGAATCATTACTAAAGAAAACCCTTAAGCGCCAACGCTGGCTACGCCCGTGTGCAACGTGCTTTGCATTACTTTCGCCATTCTCCATGACCTACGCCTACGAACCAGAAGAAAGCCATTGGGAAACAACACACGAAGAATTTAGTGGACACTGGCTACTGGATACCACCAACGAACACATGACAGATGGCGATAAATTAACGCATGTATTATCAGCCGCAATGGATCTATATCAAGGCCCACCAGAGAACGGAGAATGGCGCTACAGCCTAAGTCGAACGGATAACAAAGAAGGGTATCAAGTTGAAGTGAAGCTATTCTTCTAAGCCTTCCGATAACGAAACGATCGATCTGCTTAGCTACGAAAAATAACAAGCTACACGTTGGATTAATCGCCAGAAACAAAAAGGCCTCCGTATTGCTACGGAGGCCTTTTTGTTTGTATATGGTGCCGGCACCAAGAGTCGAACTCGGGACCTACTGATTACAAGTCAGTTGCTCTACCAACTGAGCTATACCGGCTTAAGTGGGGCGCATATTACTGTCACCTTGGCAGAGCGTCAACCATTTTTTCTATTTTTCTCAAGTAGTTACGCGAGTTACTGCATGCCCCTCGACCACGACGTGAAAGGGGGGCGCAGGTGTCACAAAAATGTCACAATACAAGTCATCCAAACACCATAAACTAGGGGCCCGTAATGAGTGGTGGTTTTATTCTCGTCGTTGATGATGAGCCAGCTATCTGCGACATGATTTGTACTAGCCTTGAAATGGCGGGCTACCAAACACGTAAAGCGGCTAACGGTCAGATAGCACTGCAAATGATCTTCAACGAACAGCCCGATTTAGCCATTCTCGATTGGATGATGCCGATGATGTCGGGAATTGAATTAACAACTCGCATCAAGCGTGACCCGTTAACAGCCGAGATTCCAATTATCTTACTAACCGCGCGCTCAGTGGAAGAAGATAAAATCCGCGGGCTAGAAGCTGGTGCCGACGATTACGTTGTTAAACCCTTCTCGCCACGCGAACTGACCGCTCGAGTGAAAGCGGTGTTACGACGCTCAGGCAAAGGGAACGAAGACAGTAACCTAACGGCTGGCACTATGGTGCTGTCTCCCGATGAACAGGTTTGTCGTATTGATAACGAAACCGTATCAATGGGGCCAAAAGAACTAAAATTACTCGAATTTTTTATGCGGCATCCCAACCGCGTATTTTCTAGAGGACAACTGTTAGATCGAGTGTGGGGTGGCAACGTGTACATTGATGAACGTACGGTCGATGTTCATATTCGTCGTTTACGTAAAGCAATCACGATGAATGACCACGAACGTATGATACAAACCGTACGTGGTAGCGGTTATCGTTTCTCTTGTGACATTTAATTTGAGACAGCTTACTTAACGCAAAAGCATTTAGTGTGAACCAGAGGTATATAGCTTGAACCAGAGGTATTTAGCGTGAACCGGGGTGCATTTCAACGTGAAGTCCTACGCATCGTCGTGATCACAGTGGGCGGACTTGCTGCTGGCTGGTCAATGGATTACCCCCTGTACGGCCTACTTGTCGGCCTGATCGTGTCTCACCTGTTTAGTTTGCGTAACGCAAACGCTCTGTACAAGTGGAGCTACCGGGAGGGGACTCCGCCGCAAGATAACGGCCTCATAGGTTACGGTACTGACCGCATCATTCGTCGAGAAAAAACACTCAAAAACCGCTTACTCAACCAAGCCAAATTACTGCAACGCTACAATCAAGGTATTGAGTCTCTGCAGGATGGCGTCATGATCCTGAACGAAGATGGGCACATCAACACCTTCAATGGGGCCGCCGCTCGGGTATTACGTTTGCGTAAAGACGATGTTGGCCAACACGTTAAAAACCTGATTCGTGTTCCTCAATTTGTTCGATTTTTCGACAAAGGCGACTTCTCAGAGCCACTGCAATTTGAATTCCGTAACTACTCACTGCAAGCGCAGGTCACTGAATTTGGGTTAGATCAAAAGATCATGCTGATTCGTAATGTCACTGAGCGCAAACGCGTAGAGGTGATGCGCCAAAACTTTATTGCCGATGTATCACACGAATTACGCACTCCCCTTACTGTAATTAACGGCTACTTAGAAATGTTTCGTGATATGGACGTACCCACTCCAATGGTGCGTGCAATGAAACAAATGAGCAGCCAAAGCGAGCGTATGACCTGCTTAGTCAACGACCTAATAGAGCTATCTAAATTAGAAAGTGCCAGCTCAGAACGCAGCAGAGAGCCATTCAACCTTGGTCTGTTATGTCAGCAAGTCATCAGTGAAATGAAAGGCTTTAGCGACAATGCGAAAGTGCATTTTACGTCCGCTAATAATAACGACTTCATTATTGAAGGCTTCGAAACAGAAATGCACTCGGTGCTCACCAACTTAATGACCAACGGGATTAAGTATGGAAGTAACGAAGAAATTTTTGTTGCTTTAAGCACCTCTGAGCGTGGAATAAAAGTCACTATTAAAGACAAGGGCCAAGGGATACCGCCGCAGCATTTAACACGCTTAACCGAACGTTTTTATCGTGTTGACGAATCTAGAGAGTCTGCCGTAGGTGGTTCGGGGCTTGGTTTAGCGATTGTAAAACATGCGTTAGAACATCATGACTCTGAGCTTGAAATTGAATCTATCCAAGGCCAGGGCAGCACCTTCTCATTTACAGTGCCTGTTTCTCAGATGCAGGAAGGGTAACCTAGGGCACCTATGAAAAATGCAGTGGCGGCTGCGGCTTTCAGGAAAGTGACAGTTCAAGGCGCTACTTTGAAGGCATGGCGGGTCACGTCGAAAAGTAGCAACGCAGAAATGTTATTTTCCTGAAAGCCCCTGTTTATAGGTAGTAAGGGGCGTGGCTTGTAGACACTTCACATCTTTGTTGTTGATCTGATTAAGGACCCGCCATGAGCTTCGATCACCGCCCCTGTCAAAAGCTTAATAGTCTAAAGCGTTACACGACCCACGCGCACGACTGCATGGATGCAGGAGGTAGGGCGACGCAGGATGCCAAAGCCGAGCACTACTGCATTTTTCAGAGGTGCCCTAGATATTCAACGGAAGTTTTAGGGTTATTCAATAAACGCTTTATTAATCAAATGATTTTAAATGACGCTTAAACCCTAAGTACGATGATAAAAACAAGACGAGCCTCAAATGAGGCTCGTTGTATGATCCCTAAACTGTGGGACATCCGTAACGCCAACGGCGCTTTTTAGAGCTCAGGTCTGGCTATCAGAACTTGTACTCAATACCTGCACCGTAGTACTGGTTGCTGCCAGCATCTTCTGCTGCTTCTTCATTAGTAATGTAAACGAAGGTTTTAGCATTTTTAGCCAGCTTGTAGTCTGCACCAAGGCTCATAGTCGAAGCGCCCTCTGCCTTAATATCAGAAGCACCGTACTGAGCTTTTAACTTAACAGCACTTAGCTTAACTGCAACAGAAGCCACGTAACCATCAGCACTGTCGCCGTCAGTATCTTGTGATTCCCACAAAGCACCTAGCTGAACGTTATCAATGTTGAACTGACCCACCAAGCGGCTCACCGTGATGGCTTCGCCTTCAACTTCGCTGTCGTATGCGTAAGCTAGGTATACTTCGTCATTGCTGAATGCTGCAGAAGCAGAAATACCATTGTTAACCGTCTCGTCTTCACTGTTAATGTGATCAGCGGTTAGTACCACGCCACCCATTTTAGGGGACTGGTAACGAACGACGTTTTTAACGCGGTTTTCGCTGTTAGTAATTACGTGCTTGATTTCACCTTGAAGGTCATTGAAGAGATCAACTTTCTTCTGTGATGCTTTCAACGCTGAATCAAAGACACCTGCCTGAACTTTACCGAAGCCACCTTTCACACCAGCAAATGTATTGCGCTGTTTAAATACGTCGCCATCACCATCAACATCGATTTCGAATTCAGCTTGGTAAATCGCTGTCAGACCATGATTTAACGCGAAGTCACCCTTGAGGCCCAAACGAGAAGCGTTAGAGTTCAGCTGGCTAAAGTTGCCTGCGTCTTCCTGCTGTACAAACTCTTGAGTTACGTTGAACTTGCCGTAAAAGGTCGGCAGTTTAACTTCAACAGTTTCAGCCTGTGTAAATACTGCAGCAGTGCTCATAGCTAGAAAAAGTGCTGTTTTTTTCATGTCTCTCATCCATTCTTATGTGTTGTGAGCGGCGAACATCGCCTGTCGTTATTATTGAGCCGTTAAAGCTTGATGACGATTATGTTTCTTAAATATGACACTAATATGACAATGTGAAATATTATTGTCATGTTTAAGAAACATAAACGTAACAAATTCAGCCAACAAGAAATTTGGCCCGACTCAAGTGTAGTTTTGATTTAAGACATTTCTGGGGATTTCAAACGAGGAGGCAGAAATTATGCGCCGCCGCCAATTAGGCGGCGCATAATTTCTTAAAAATCAGTCTTTTGCGGCGCTTTCTTCAATTTCAGTCAAGGAACTGTGGCGAACATCAGTGCCGTTGACGAGATAGATAACCTGTTCTGAAATATTACGTGCGTGATCGCCAATGCGCTCAATCGCTCGTAAAATCCATAAGATGTTAATCGCCTGGCTGATAGAGCGAGGGTCTTCCATCATGTAGGTGATCAACTCGCGCAATGCCGATGCGTACTGCTTATCAACAAGTTTGTCGTTACGAACCACTTCAATCGCACCTTCAACATCGTGACGGGCAAAAGCATCCAGTGCACCAGAAATCATTTTAACGACCTCTTCACCCATGTAGCGCATTGCTTGCTGACACAGCTGAGGATTTTTAGAATCGGTGACTTCCAAGGTGTGAATTGCAATTTTGCTGGCTTCATCCCCCATACGCTCAAGGTCACGTACAACGCGAGAGACCGCAAGCACCATGCGTAAATCAGAGGCCGCAGGCTGACGACGTACCAAAATCTGAGTACATTCGTTATCAATGGTGACTTCAGCTTTATCTACGTCATCTTCACGACGAATAACATCGTCCGCAAGATGAGTATCACCCGAGCAAATTGCCGCTACCGCGTTGGCAACCTGGCGCTCGACCAAGCCACCCATGCTCATCATGTGATTACGGATAGCTTCCAGATCTGCATTAAACTGCCCAGAAATATGCTGGTTAAAGTTCATGTCCATATTTGCCTCCTGTTAGCCGAAACGGCCTGTGATATAGGCTTCAGTTAGTTGATGCTCGGGCGTTGTAAATACTTTGTCCGTCGAGTTCACTTCAATCAGCTGTCCTAGGTGAAAGTACGCTGTGCGTTGTGACACACGAGCAGCCTGCTGCATAGAGTGAGTTACGATGGCGATGGTGTATTTCTCGCGCAGTTCATCAATCAGTTCTTCAATTTTAGCAGTTGCAATCGGATCCAGTGCAGAACATGGCTCATCCATCAAAATAACTTCAGGATCAACCGCGATGGTGCGAGCAATACACAGACGCTGTTGCTGACCACCAGATAAACCAGTACCTGGTGAATGCAGGCGATCTTTTACTTCCGCCCACAAGCCTGCGCGCTGCAAACTTTTTTCAACAATTTCATCAAGATCAACACGCGACGTGGCTAAGCCATGGATACGCGGACCATAGGCAACGTTGTCGTAGATAGTTTTAGGAAATGGGTTCGGCTTCTGGAACACCATGCCAACCGTCGCACGTAGCGGCACAACATCGACTTTAGGATCGTAGATATTGCCACCATCAAGAACGATCTCACCTGTGACTTTACAGATATCGATGGTGTCGTTCATGCGGTTTAAACAACGTAAAAAGGTTGATTTGCCACAACCCGACGGGCCAATCAATGCGATAACTTCGTTTTTACCAATATCTAGGCTGACGTCAAAAATAGCCTGTTTTTCACCGTAATGAACGCAAACATCACGAGCGCTCAATTTAGCTGAGTCGCAGAATGGTTTGCCGTCCGTTTTGTGGTTTTCAATAATACTCATAATTAAATTCGCTTATTCCCGTAGTCAGTGTTTACCAGCGACGCTCAAGGCGACGGCGCAGCACAACGGCGGCGGTATTCATAATAATAAGGAAGCCCAGCAGTACCATGATGGCGCCCGAAGTTCGTTCGGTAAATGCACGCTCAGGACTGTCAGACCATAGGAAAATTTGCACAGGCAATACGGTAGACGGGTCATTAATGAAACCCGGTACATCAACCACAAATGCGATCATACCAATCATCAATAACGGCGCTGTCTCACCCAAGGCTTGCGCCATACCAATAATGGTACCGGTCAACATACCCGGAAGCGCTAGCGGCAGAACATGATGGAACACCGTCTGCATTTTAGAAGCACCGAGCCCAAGGGCCGCTTCACGAATTGACGGTGGTACGGCTTTAATCGCTGCACGTCCAGAAATAATAATGGTCGGTAACGTCATCAAGGTTAAGACTAAACCACCCACCAGTGGGGTTGAACGCGACACACCAAAAATATTAATAAAGATAGCTAAGCCCAACAAACCAAAGGTGATAGAAGGCACCGCAGCTAGGTTGTTGATATTGATTTCGACGATTTCTGTCAGACGATTTTTAGGCGCAAACTCTTCGAGATAAATCGCAGCGGCCACACCAATCGGGAATGACAGTAAGAAGGTAACGAGCAAGGTTAAGAAAGTACCCGTCATAGCACCACGTATACCGGCAAGCTCTGGCTCGCGCGAATCACCATTCACAAAGAAGGTGGTATTAAAGCGTGTATGCAAATCACCGGATTCAACCCAGCTATCAAGCCAGCCTAGCTGTGTCTCCGATAGGCGAGTACTGCCTTCGTCATTTCCGTGGTCATGTTTAAACCACTGATCAACATCATCATCCATGATTAAATCGATGGTGATTGTTTGACCAATCAATGACGTGTCAGCCAAAATTTCTTTCTGAATCTGCCAACCAGCACCGGCAGAAATCATGCTGTACAACTGACGACGCTCTTTACGACCACTTGGCTGCATTTCAGTTTTGAAATGATTTTTCACTAAGCCTTCGTAGTTCGCATTCATTAATGCTTGTTCATCAGAAGTGGTACTGATTTCTAGATAATCCGCATCAAGGTAGATCTCAGTGGTCAGTACGGTTTGGCTAAATGCTGAATACCCTTTCGAGAAAATATCCCCAAAGAGCACAACCAAGCAAAGCATGCCGAATAATACGGACGCCATGCCGTACAAGCGAAAGCGAGTTTCAGACGCACGGCGACGCGCCATGCTGGCTTCTACTTTTTGGCGAGTCGTTAAGTTTGAGTTAGTCATACTGCTCCCGGTACTTCTGAACAATCTTAATTGCGACGAAGTTCAAGGCTAGCGTCACAATAAACAACACCAGACCCAATGCGAATGCTGCCAACGTCTTCGGAGAATCGAATTCTTGGTCACCCACCAGCAGGGTTACAATTTGCACCGTTACTGTGGTTACGCTGTCGAGCGGGTTGGCTGTGAGGTTCGCGGCTAAGCCCGCCGCCATGGCGACAATCATGGTTTCACCAATGGCACGCGATACAGCCAACATAACAGCACCGACAATACCCGGTAATGCAGCAGGGATAACCACCTGACGTACCGTTTCACTTTTTGTCGCCCCTAAACCGTAGCTGCCATCACGTAGCGATTGCGGCACGGCATTGATCACGTCGTCCGAGAGCGACGATACGAATGGAATAATCATGATGCCCATCACCAAACCCGCAGCCAGTGCGCTTTCTGATGACACATCCAGCCCTGCGGTTTCACCCCAATGGCGAATCAGCGGCGCTACCGTTAAGGCCGCGAAGAAGCCATAAACAACAGTAGGAATACCCGCCAACACTTCCAATGCAGGCTTGGCAACCTGACGTACATTAGAGGCCGCATATTCAGACAAATAAATAGCAGCCATCAAGCCCACCGGCACCGCAATAAACATCGCAATCGCGGAAATCAGAAGGGTACCGGTAAAGAGAGGAATCGCCCCAAAGCTGCCTGACGAGCCAGATTGATCCGCACGTAATGCCACCTGCGGTGACCACGTCGTGCCAAATAAAAACTCAATCGGTGAGACTTTTTGGAAGAACATGATGGCTTCGAACAATACGCTGGCCAAAATACCTAGTGTGGTAAGAACTGCGATGGCCGAACTCAAGAATAGAAGCTTACGAACAATGCTTTCTACCTCGCCGCGCGCGCGCATATCAGGCTGAATACGACGCCACGTCAAACCCAGCCCCGCAAAAATCAATGCCAGTATCACACCGCCTTTTAATAGTGAGGTCCGCGCTTGCAAGTCAACAAGGTGAGCCGCAGCCCCACTGAGATTACTCTCAGCCATGAGCGAACTGTCTTTTGCAAGATTATGCACCTTAGACAAGGCCAGACGAACATCCGCTTCCCCTGCCAAACGAATCGATTCTGGCAATTGAAGTGTCAGCAACATATCAACGACTCGGGTCTCAAAGACTGCCCAAAGCAATAACAAAAGTAATGGTGGCAGTGTCGTCCACAAGGCGACAAGCGCGCCGTAATGAGTAGGCAGGGAATGCATTTTTGCACCCTGACTAGCTAAGGTTCTGGCTCGGTTGCGCCCGAGTAGGTAAGCCCCACCCAAGGCAATCAAGACCGCGATCAACAATGTGCTGTAGTTCATGTCAGGTCATCATTTAGAGTTTTAGAAACAAGCAAAAGCCGAGACATTAAATGTCCCGGCTTTCGTTAGAACTCGGTGAGCTCTGATTACTTAGCAGCGATTGTCTTCAGATTCTCGACAGTATCAACTACTTTTTTATATTCTTTTTCAGTCATCGGGATCATACCCTTGTCTGCAAGGTACCCATCTTCACCCATGGCTTTGTCAGAAATGAACTCAGCAAGGAACTCTTCGATGCCAGGAATCACGCCAACGTGTGCCTTTTTAACATAGAAGAACAGTGAACGACTTACTGGGTAGGAACCGTCTGAAATCGCATCAAATGTCGGTGCCTGACCTTCAATGATAGAACCGTGAACCTTGTCTTCGTTCTGCTCAAGGAAGCTGTAACCAAAGATGCCTAGTGCGTCTGGGTTAGCAACAAGCTTTTGTACGATCAAGTTATCGTTTTCGCCCGCTTCAACATAAGCGCCGTCTTCACGCATACCGTGACATAAGGCTTTGTATTTGCTCTTGTCCGTTTTCTTCATCGCTGCGATGAATGGGAACTTCTTACAGCCACCTTCCATTGCTAGCTCAACAAACGCGTCACGAGTACCTGATGTTGGTGGTGGGCCAAGCACTTCGATTTTCTTGGCTGGCAGTGCTGGATTAATTTCTTTCCACGTTTTGTACGGGTTATCAATCAAGGTGTCAGAACCGTCTTTTGCCGGTACAACCTTAGCCAAGGCTAGGAAGATGTCTTTACGGCTTAGTTCAAACTGTGGAGCGTCGTTGCTTCCCGCCAGTACGATACCGTCATAACCCACCATCACTTCAACAATGTCAGTGATGCCATTTTTAGCACACAATTCGATTTCTGAAGACTTAATCGCACGTGATGCGTTGGTGATGTCTGGGGTTGCTTCACCAACACCGCTACAGAATAACTTCATGCCGCCGCCTGAACCTGTAGATTCAACTTTTGGAGTCGGGAAGCTGCTAGATTTACCAAAACGCTCAGCCACTACCGTAGAGAAAGGGTAAACAGTAGAAGAACCTACGATGCTGATGTAATCACGTTCTGCGTAAGCGTTGCTGCCTGCAAGAGTTGCCAGTAATGCGGCACCGGTCAATAGAGCTTTTTTCATAATGTCAGTCCTTAAATATTAGTGAAGCTGGAGATACGTCTCTACCAGCTGCGACATTTGCTTTCTGATGGTGGCCATTATTCGCGCGTTATATTACAGAAATATGACAAGAGGTGAATTTGTTACTGTCATATGACAGTTTAGTGACAGACAAAGCCAGCAATAGCGGTGTAACCAGGCCGAATAACCAATCTGAATGACGGGGATCGGCCCCTAAGAGCCACCTAAAACGTCCTAACTACCCTGCAAGCCTCATGATGGCTATAATGCCGCGCTAAAGACATGCTAAAGATCGATTTAAAGATACGTATTAAAGATACATATTTAAGATGCGTACTTAAAACGCACTCCCCGAAAACGAAAGCCCAAGACAATCGAGCCAGACATGACACGCGTTATTCAATTGATTGATTTCATTACCCAACACACCGGGCGAGCCGTGCGCTGGCTATCCTTACTTATGGTACTCGCCACCTGTGCTGTGGTTGCCCTACGCTACTTATTCGATACTCCCTCCATTGCCTTGCAAGAAAGTGTCACTTACCTGCACGCTTCCATTTTTATGCTGGGCGCGGCTTATACTTGGCAACAGGGTGGGCATGTTCGAGTGGATGTATTTTATCGTGGCTGGCCAGAACAACGACGCCAATGGGTTGAGCGCGGTGGTATTGTGTTGCTGGTTATTCCAACCTGTGTGTTTTTACTTTGGGTCAGCTGGGAATACGTGGCGAATGCTTGGGCCATCAAAGAGCGCTCTCAAGAAGCCTCAGGGTTACCCTTTATTTATATTCTTAAAACGCTGATTCTAGCCTTACCTGTGACCATACTCTTGCAAGCCATCGCGGAGTTACTGCGTACGTTCGACACTCAACAGAACATTGAGGAGTCTGATCGTGGTTGAGCTAATCCCCTTATTGTTATTTGCCGTTATCTGCATAGTGTTAATGCTCGGCTTTCCTGTTGCTTACACACTCGCCGGAACCTCGCTGTTATTTGCAGGGATAGGCCTTCTGACTGGCACCTTTGATGCCGCATTTTTACACGCCATGCCAAATCGTCTTTTTGGTATTTTAAGCAACCAGATTCTGGTCGCTGTGCCCTTATTTGTCTTTATGGGCGTGATGTTAGAGAAATCCCGCATCGCTGAAAAACTCCTGCGCAACTTAGGCTTATTGTTTGGCCCAATGCGCGGCGGTTTAGGCTTTTCTGTCATTATCGTCGGCATGCTACTCGCTGCCAGTACCGGCATCGTAGGTGCCACCGTGGTCACCATGGGATTAATTTCCCTACCCACTATGCTACGTAATGGTTATAGCCCATCACTGGCCAGTGGAACGATCTGCGCCACCGGCACCCTTGGGCAGATCATCCCGCCATCTACCGCACTGATTATTCTTGGCGACGTACTCTCCAGTGCGTATCAGCAAGCTCAGCTCAAGATGGGCATATTCAGCCCAGATACCGTGTCTGTGGCCGACTTATTCGTCGGGGCGTTAATTCCGGGACTGATGCTCGTGTTTGCCTATCTTCTATACACAGGCGGTATGGCATTATTTAAACCAGAATCCGCCCCAGCCGTTCAAGATCGCGAGCCTTTAACGCCCGCCATTTTAATTGATTTACTGAAAGGTCTCTTACCGCCACTGTTATTAATTATCGCGGTGCTTGGTTCTATTTTAAGTGGCCAAGCCACGCCCACGGAAGCAGCAGGCATAGGCGCGCTAGGCTCGCTCATCTTAGCCATTGTCTACCGTCAACTTAACCTGCAACGCTTGCGCGAAGTTATGGATGGCACCCTGCAAGTGACTAGCATGGTCTTTCTGATATTTATTGGTGCTGCGCTCTTCTCCCTCGTGTTCCGTGGTTTTGGTGGCGAAGAGTTAGTACACGAAGCCTTCACTAATATGCCCGGTGGTGTGTTTGGTGCCATGCTGATTGTCATGCTGGTGATCTTCTTACTCGGCTTTATTCTCGACTTTATTGAAATCACCTTTGTGGTGGTGCCGATTGTCGCGCCGGTATTATTGGCCATGGGCGTCGACCCGGTATGGCTAGGCATTATGATCGCGATTAATCTACAAACGTCGTTCCTGACCCCGCCCTTTGGCTTTGCACTCTTTTATCTGCGCGGAGTGGCACCGGCGGATCTCCCCACACGCACGATTTATAAAGGCGTGATTCCTTTTATCGTTATTCAGGTCATTATTTTGGTTTTGCTCGCATTCTTCCCAGAGTTAGCAACATGGCTGCCGGATCAAATCTACGGATAACTAGGTAAAATCCCGCCACAGCGGCCATTCTAAGGCCTGACCAGCTATACATTGGCCTGAATTGGGGTACAATTACTGAACAATAAAAATAGGAAATTCCCAGCAGCGGGAATTTCACGGGGCAGTATTCATGGACAAATCCGAAGATAATCAACCATCACCCGATGGAGAGTTGATTCTTAAACTTATTCCGACACGCGCAGATTGCAATATTCACGGCGACATCAGCGGTGGCTGGGTGGTTGCTCAAATGGATCACGCTGGCGAATCGGTGGCTAGCCGTTTAGCCCAAGGGCGAATTGCCAATGTGGCGTTAGAATCTGTGGTGTTTATGTCGCCTATACGCGTAGGTGCGGAAGTCTGTATTTATACTAAGTTACTAGAAATCGGCACATCTTCTATTCGCATGGCCATTGAAGCGTGGACGAGAAACCCGAACGAAAATGCGCGCCGTAAAGTCGTGGATGCAGTGTTTGTGTATGTTGCGATTGATGGGGCAGGAAGAATTCGCAAAGTACCTCGTTAAACAGGCACCCAGTTATAAAGTATTGCGCTGGTCGTGTCACTAAACTCAATTTATCCATCAAACCAGCATAGAGTACAACGGGAAAACTTATCTCCTAGGTGGTCGCAAAGCATTTCAGCCGAATATGTAAACTAGACGACATTTATTTATGAGGCTCTATTTGTTTATCAGCTTCAGTTTCGTTGTCACTGGTAACTCCATTTTTCTTATCCATATATGCGATATAATCGCCGTAACTCATTCGACCTAGGTCTTCTCTTATCCAACGCAATGGCTCTTTTGTTGGCGAATATTGCTCATCCGGCCATTTTTCCGCGGCTTCTGCCTTTAGCTTTAACACCCACTCCGGGAAAGTAATGTGTACCGACGCCATGATTTGAGTGCAGAAGTTTTTCATGGCTTCTAACACTTCCGGCCGCAAATTATATGCCCTAGTCGGAAAGCTAAACGTTAAATAATGTTGATCGGATATAGGGATGATCCATAAAAACTGATGAGAGACACTTCCGGCCTCTTCCTCTATTTTATAATGTAGCCATGGATGTCCATTAATAATTACCGGAGTCCAATTTAAAAAGGTGACGACTGACTTGTCACACTTTTGATCATCACCGTATTCACTTTCATCTAATTCCGCTAACACCGCTTCCATCATGCATGGTCGAAACAGATCCCCCCCCCCTTTCCAATGCGAGACTGAAACATATAATGGAATGGTTCCTTTAGTTTCTTGAAAAAAAGGAACGCCCTTAACATCCCAGTCGGTGATGTAGCACCTAATGTAGGGGGTAGGATCATTTTTCCGTACATAATCATCTTCATTATAAAGATTAAAAACATCTTGAAACTGACGTTGCGATCCCCACTTACTGCTCATAGGGGGCACAGAAAAACGAACTTCTACACCGGATAACTTAAAGGTGTATTCGCGGGAATAACTCAAATTCGGTAGTCGTAAACTACCCATTAAGGGATATAACATTTCAATACCTAGTTAAACGCTCTTCTGAGGGAGGAAGCCCTTCATGTGATTGAGTACATCGGCGTTGTTTTCAATAATTTTTTGATTGGCCCCACCCATATTCGACAGCGCTATGGTGCCCCAAGTCAGCACCCAGCCTGCCACGGGGGCAGCACCCAGTTGTGCCGGTATGCCATAACTGGCACCGGCCATTAATCCACGCGCTAAGGCATTTCCTGCAATATTCCCTGACGTAACATTAGTAAGACCATTCTCACCCTGTTCTTTTAACTGGCGCATCGAGACGTGGGTTTCGCTGATAAAGTTACCCGTCACCCAAGTCTGCTCAAGGCTGGCATTATTCATCAGTGGTGACTGTGGCGCCAGCTGCATACCGGCTTGTTTGCGGTAGCGGTCAATCACCGATAAGTTCATGGTCGGATTGGCGTAAAACACCTTATGTTTTGCCAGTCGTGTTTTATCAGCTGGGCTAATTTCCGCCAGTGCTAACTGCAATGCTCGCTTAAAGACCGCATGACCTTTTTCGTGTAAGGTCCAGCAGGTCTCCTTATCGTGCTTGGCTTCGATCTGAATCAATTGCGCTAGCTTCTTCGCTACCTCGGTACCACCACGGACATTACTGGTATCAAAAAACTGGCGAAAATCCGAGCGAATACCGGGGCCACAGTCGTTATAAAACAGGCTATAGCCCGACTGTTCTAAAGTGTCTTGCGTGGTTTCTGGCTTATATCCGCGTTCAATAAACTCTGGTAACTTCTCTGCTGCTTTAATTGAATCTTTAAACGCCCCGTTCACCGCAATATGCTGTGTTGAAATGCGTTTCGCAGGCTCTAATTTCGGCTTCCGGCCACTGATGTCAACATTATATAAACCCGGCTTATCTTCACCTCTAGAATGCGTAACTCCATAATCTTTAACAAACACACAACCGCTTAGCATGCTGTAATCAATAAAGCCGCCTTCGAGCTGCAAATTGCATTGATCTTGGCGAAATCGACTGACGATACTGCGAGTTAAGCCATGGCGATTATTCAGACTCATCAGCTCATTAAAGAGGTATCTGGCGTGGTAATCTTTTTTTGCTTCGTTACGCAAGCGGTTGTAATTGGACTCTTCACTCTTTCGAACAAAAACGCGCATACCTTGATCGGGTGGGCTAATTTGCTTCCAAGTGGTTCCTTCGAAGCTGGCTTCTTGATTGGCTAAAAACTGTATTTCCATGGGGTGTCCTTGCTGATGTCCTTGTCTGCTCGCAGAATAACATAGAGAAGAGTTCGTTCAATAGCACAGAATCCCTCGCAAAATTAAGTAACGCTCACAAAAAAAAGGCCCGATAAATACCGGGCCTTTTATTAAGGATATAAACAATACGAATAATCAATCCCTTGCATTTATGTACGCCTGCTCAGTGACCGCATGATACGCCTTCACGTTATCGCGATACGCCTTGTACGATTTATATACTTTCTCAGACATAGGATCCGCCGCTGCAACTTCCGCAACAACTTCGTCTGATAATAACTGCAACTTTTGCAAAACATCATCCGGAAACGGGCGAACATCGACATTATGCTTTTCTATTAATTCAACCAAGGCTGACTGATTACGCGTGGTGTATTCCGCCAGCATGTCGTCATTAATTGCTGCCGCTGTGACTCGAACAATGGCTTGTAAATCCGCAGGTAATTTAGCAAATGCATCTTTGTTGATGGTGAACTCCATCATGGAGCCCGGCTCATGCCAGCCTGGGTAGTAGTAATATTCTGCGGCTTTGTATAAACCAAAGGCGAGGTCGTTATAAGGGCCTACCCATTCAGTGGCGTCAATCACTCCGGTTTGCAGTGAGGTAAATAATTCACCGCCCGGTAACGTAACGGGCGTGCCGCCTGCACGAGCAAGTACTTCGCCACCTAAGCCCGGAATACGCATTTTCAGACCTTTAAGATCATCGACACTGTTAATTTCTTTATTAAACCAACCGCCCATTTGCACGCCGGTATTACCACCCGGTAGCGGCAGAAGATTAAACGGGGCGTAGACTTCTTCCCACAATTCTTGACCACCACCGTACTGAATCCAGCCATCCATTTCTTGCGCAGTTAAACCAAACGGCACTGAGGTGAAAAACTGTGCAGCCGGTGTTTTACCTTTCCAATAATACGCGCCACTGTGACCCATTTCTGCAGTGCCTTGTGATACCGCATCAAACACTTGTAATGCTGGTACGAGTTCGCCCGCACCGTAGACTTTGATCTCAAGGCGACCACCAGATAACTCAGCCACTTTATCCGCGAAGCGCTCAGGCGCAGTTCCTAAGCCGGGGAAGTTTTTTGGCCATGAAGTCACGAGTTTCCATTTAATGGTTTCTTGCGGAGCGATAGCATTGGCGGCACCGTCTTGTGGTACGCAATCTTGATTACATCCAGCCAACACTAAGGTGGCAAGTGCCGCCACTATAAGTTGTTTCAGTTTCATTGAGATCTCCTGCTTTTATTATTGTGCGCTATGCGCGTCCGTTTAATTTTTAATGCTCACTGCTTACAGCACATCAAGCTTAGCGAAACTTGCCACGAGCCACTTACTGCCGGCGTCATCAAAGTTAACCTGCACTCTCAGCCCGGCACCCTGACCTTCAAATTGCAATACGGTGCCTTCACCAAACATTTCGTGATGCACACGCTGGCCTAACGCGTAAGGATATTGTTCTTGTACAAAATCTGGTTTTGCGAAGGTTGAGGGTTTTGTATTTCGAGATGACATAGGTCGAGTAACGCTATTTTTTAATCGTACTTCTTGGACTAATTCGCTCGGGATTTCTCGAATAAAACGCGATGGCGTACTGAAATTTTCTTGTCCGTATAAACGGCGACTTTCGGCGTAGGTAATGATTAATTTTTCCATCGCTCGGGTAATGCCTACATAGGCAAGACGGCGCTCTTCTTCAAGACCTTCCGCTTCATCGAGTGACATTTTATGCGGGAATAAACCTTCTTCAACACCCGCTAATACCACCTGCGGGAACTCTAAGCCTTTGGCCGAGTGCAATGTCATTAATTGCACGGCATCGTCGTATTCGTCGGCCTGCCCTTCGCCTGCTTCTAAGGCGGCACTGGTTAAGAAGTTAACTAAGGCGCTTTCTTCTTCGTCTTCATCGACAAAGTCTGGATCAAACTGGCGCGCAGCGGTGACAAGTTCTTCAAGGTTATCAACACGCGCCTGCCCTTTTTCGCCTTTTTCTTTGCGGTGGTGCTCTAGTAAGCCTGATTGCTGAACGACGTTTCCGACCAGTTCATGTAGGGGTAAGTCATCGGCCCCCACAGACAACTCTTCGACCAAATCCATAAAGCTGCCAACTGCAGCGGTGGCTCGTTTAGGCAAACTGTTGTGATCGAGCGCTTTTTGCAACGCTGCCCATAACGAACAGCCCTCATCCCGCGCAATCGCACGCAATGATTCTACGGTTTTTTCGCCAATCGCGCGGGCGGGTACATTTATTACACGCTCTACGGCTTCGTCGTCTTCTCGATTTAATATCAAGCGCAAATACGCGAGGGCATTTTTAATTTCGAGACGCTCATAAAATCGCTGGCCGCCATAAATGCGATAGGGAATCCCGGAACGCAATAACGCTTCTTCTAATGTTCGAGATTGCGCATTAGAACGATACAGTATCGCCATGTCCGTGCGCGCTCGCCCAGCTCGTGCCCATTCATCAACAAGATCGGCGATATAACGAGCTTCATCTTGCTCGTTAAACGCGCTATACAAGGTAATCGGTTCGCCGTCTTCACCATCCGTGCGTAGCTCTTTGCCTAAACGACCTTGGTTGTTCGCTATCACGGCGTTTGCCGCCGCAAGGATATTCGCCGTAGAGCGGTAGTTTTGCTCGAGCTTGATCATTTCCGCTTGCGGAAAATCTTCTTGGAAATGACGAATATTACCGATGTTGGCACCACGCCAGCCGTAAATAGACTGGTCATCGTCACCCACCACCATGACCGACACAGTATTGCCTGCTAACAAGCGAATCCAAGCGTATTGAATGTTGTTGGTGTCTTGAAACTCGTCCACCAGAATATTGCGGAAACGGCTTTGGTAATGCGCTAATAACTCTGGATTGTGCAGCCATAATTCGTGTGCGCGCAATAAGATTTCGCCGAAGTCTACCAGTCCGTTATTTTGACAGTGCTCTTCGTAGATAAAGTAAAAGTCGCGCATTTGGCTAGCAAAGGGGTCGGCAGATGGAATGACATGGGCAGCACGGCGACCTTCGTCTTTTTGACCATTCATAAACCACTGCAGCTGCTTTGGCGGATAACGGCTGTCATCAATGTTGTGCGCTTTCATTAAACGCTTCACGACACGCAACTGATCATCGCTATCGAGTACCTGAAAGTACTGTGGCAGCTTGGCTTCGCGCCAATGTTGCTTTAATAAGCGATGCGCTAAGCCGTGAAAAGTGCCTACCCACAAGCCGTTTGATGGCTCGTCTAGCACCTGTTCAATACGGTTGCGCATTTCTCGCGCTGCCTTATTGGTAAATGTCACAGCCATCACTGAAAATGGCGAAATGTTATCAACCTTTAACAGCCAAGCGATACGATGCACCAGCACTCGGGTTTTACCCGAACCGGCACCGGCCAACACCAATTGGTGTGGCGAACTGGCGGCAACAGCGTTGCGCTGGCCGTCGTTTAATTGATCAAGAAGTAATGAGATATCCATGGGCTGCAAGTCTAACAGAATGCTCTAATCTCTGAATAACTATGTTGAGTTTGCAGAAGTGTGAAGTGACGCCATTCAAAGGTTACTTATTTTGCTCAATGCTTCGTATAATCACTCTATAAAAATACGAGTACGTTTCCGTGAAAAACCAACCGATTCTCGGTGAGATCAGTAAAGCGCGTTCAAGCCTCAGAAAGTCCGAGGTTAAGGTCGCTGACTTTGTGCTGTCACAGCCGGAACAAGTCATGCATATGCGCATCGTTGATCTTGCTCAAGAAGCGCAAGTCAGTGAACCCACCATTGTGCGTTTTTGTCGTGCAATTGGCTGTAACGGTTTTCAGGAGTTTAAAGTTCGTATTGCACAGGAAACCGCCGTCACCAACAACATCGGCCAGTTTGCCATTGTTGCCGACGACAGTATTGAAGACATTTGTTCAAAAATCGCCGATACGACCATTCAACGACTGCACCAAATTAAGACGCTCTTACTTCCAAGCCAAGTCGCTGCCGCAGCAAACGCAATCAGTAATGCTCAGCGCGTTGAATTTTATGGCTTTGGCGCTTCTGGGGCAGTAGCAACGGATGCACAACATAAGTTCTTTCGCTTACAAGTAGCCACCGCCGCCTACAGCGATCCACATATGCAATCTATGTCGGCGGTCACCCTTGGTGAAAAAGATGTCGTTGTTGCTATCTCACAAAGTGGCCGCACTCGAGATTTAATGCACTCGATCGCACTTGCTCAGCAGCATGACGCTCTTGTTGTAAGTCTTGCTCCTCAACACACTCCGGTCAGCGAAGCCGCTGATTTGCCCATACATATCAATATTGAAGAAGACACAGAACAGTTCACTCCCATGACCTCTCGCATCGCTCATCTTATGGTCATTGATATGCTAGCCGTTGCGGTCACACAAAGGCGCGGCCCCGATTTCTCTGCCCACTTAAATGCCATTAAACGCAGTATTAAATCATTGCGAATCGATGTCTGATTAGGCCAAAGCTGCCACTCTCTTAAGAATTCCACCCATGTGCCGATAAGTCACTCAATGGCGCGATATACCTGTTTTATTGGCAGTCACTTCGTGTAATCTGTCTGTAAACAACAATAACGATAATCGCAATCGGACATGTGAGCCCAAGGGGATTTGTGATGGAAGCAGCAAAAAAAGTTAGTTCAGATGAAACGGTTACTTTTGATAAAAACGGCAATATTGTAGTTAACAAAGAGTCTACCGCTCCCAAAAAATTAATGGCACGCCGAGCGATAGAGGCTCACCTTGAACGCAAGGTGCTCGAAAAGGATCTTGAAGCGTATTATTTCGAGTAGTTAAAAAAGCGGTTAATTTGCCACTGCTGTCAAACAGTTTGGAGTGATATGCGTCACTCCAACTGCTCATTTTATTTAAGCGCGTTTATTTAAAGCTAAGCTCTCAAACCCAACCCTCAAACTCAACTCCCTTTCGGGGCTTCGCCCCCGGCCCCATGCAAGGAGAGGTTTCTCCTTACGATCCTCTCTTCTCGGCGCATCCGGCTTCATCCAGCCAACGGCAGTCATTATGCGGCACGCAAAACAATCCGCCCCGGAGCGACACTTTGAAGTATCCGTATGTTTTGTATCGCTCCGGGGCAAGGTTTTGCTCTAAAGGCCGCAAAGTGACTTTGTTGTCTGGCGCCGCACGCACGCCGATTAAAGGAAAGCCCGCGAAACCGCATTTCAAATCAAACGGTGCTAATTTTAAAGTAAAAGGTTCTAGGGACATGGAATAGCAAATCAGATATTTTATCTACAAGAGAATAGCAGCGACCTTGCTTTAGCGCCTCTGGGGCCGTCGCAGAAACTGTGGGGCAGCAACGGGGAGAATGTGCCGCTTTTTTGTGCCCGCCTACCTGACCTGAAATTAATTAACACCGCGTGTTGGGTTCCGCACCACGCGCTAAGCCAACCTACGAGCTGGACTCCCACCGTTTCTTAAGAAATATGACGAGGCTGGTTTCTCAAAAAAGGGGTTATCAAAAGAGAGCGACTACGTCAGCTTGTTCACATCAAAACAACGAATTAAATGATAAATCACAGACACAAAAAAGCCGGTCATTTTCATGACCGGCTTTTTTCGCTTCCTTGCTAACCTATTTGCTCAACATCCATGTTGGCTAAGGTTTGTATCGCTAGAGTTCTTACTTATTAGTGAACTCTGGGTATGCTTCCATACCACACTCAGCAATATCAACACCTTCGTATTCTTGCTCTTCGGTAACTCGCAGACCCATGATCGCTTTGAGGAGACCCCAAACAATCAGTGATGCACCAAATACCCAAACAAAGATAGTTAATGCGCCGACTAGCTGACCCATAAAGGTCGCGTCGCTGTCAGATAGAAGCACTGCGAACACACCCCAAAGACCAACAACACCGTGTACTGAGATCGCGCCAACTGGATCATCAAGTTTTAGTTTATCCAAAGTAAGGATAGACAGAACTACGATCACACCACCGGCAGCACCGATAAGCGTCGCTAGGAATGGCGACGGATCAGCAGGTTCTGCAGTAATCGCTACCAGACCAGCCAGTGCACCGTTAAGCGCCATAGTCAGATCCGCCTTGCGGAACAAAATGTAACCAGTAATCAGAGCAGCGATTAGACCACCTGATGCCGCAGCGTTGGTGTTCAAGAACACAGAAGCCACTTCGTTAGCTACGTTAATACCAGATAGCTGTAGAGTAGAACCGCCGTTGAAACCGAACCAACCCATCCAAAGGATAAATGTACCTAGCGTCGCTAGTGGTAAGTTTGCACCTGGAATAGCGCGTACTTCACCGTTAGGTCCGTACTTGCCTTTACGTGCGCCCAGCATAAGAACACCCGCTAGCGCTGCAGCAGCACCGGCCATGTGAACAATACCGGAGCCAGCGTAGTCAGAGTAGCTCAGCTCGTACAGACCAAAGACAGCATCGCCGTTCCAAGTCCAAGCACCTTCCATTGGGTAGATAACACCCGTCATTACTACAGCAAATGCTAGGAAAGCCCAAAGCTTCATACGCTCAGCAACCGCACCAGATACGATAGACATCGCCGTTGCTACGAATACCACTTGGAAGAAGAAGTCAGAAGCGCCTGAGTAAGGAAGTGATGCGTCTTCTGCGCCACTACGGTAAGCAGATTGTGCTGCTAGAACACCAGCAACTGCTTCGTCAGTCATGCTTGCTACGCTATCAGTGCCGCTTAGGAAGAAGCCGCCGCCGTACATGATTTCGTAACCGCAAATAAGATACATAGTACAAGAGATCGCGAACAGCGCGACGTTCTTGGTAAGAATTTCAGTGGTGTTTTTAGAGCGAACTAGGCCCGCTTCTAACATAGCGAAACCAGCCGCCATCCACATTACTAACGCGCCACACACCAAGAAATAAAAGGTGTCCATGGCGTATTGAAGTTCAAATACTTGATTTTCCATTGGATAAGCCCCCCGCATCAGGCTCAGATGATTTTTTTAAATAAAGGTTTTACAGAGCGTCAGCGCCTGTTTCACCTGTACGGATGCGGATAACCTGCTCAACGCTGGTGACAAAAATTTTGCCATCACCGATTTTGCCGGTATTCGCTGCTTTAGTAATTGCTTCGATCACTTTTTCAGTTAAGTCATCAGAAACAGCAACTTCGATTTTTACTTTTGGTAGAAAATCCACCACGTATTCAGCACCACGGTACAACTCAGTGTGACCTTTTTGACGACCGAAGCCTTTAACTTCAGTCACTGTGATGCCTTGTACACCGATCTCAGACAGCGACTCGCGTACGTCATCTAATTTGAACGGTTTAACCACAGCAGTAATGAGTTTCATAGAAAACCCCTTTAATGAATTTGATAAAGATTAATAGCCCGTGCGGGGGCACGGACTATTGTATGCTTTTTACATGTCGATAGGCAGGCTGTAAGAAACAACAACTTTCAAATCGTCGTCCATGCTGTCTTCAGTTTCTTCATCAATGATTTTGCTCAGAGTGAAAGCAAGAGAATCGTTGTAGGCGTAGCTTAGATCTAAGTGAGTGTAACCACCGTCAACATCATCCATCGCCATACCGATAGTTGCGCTGTAAGCATCCATACCATAGCCAAGAGTTAGGTAGCTGTAATCGTCTGGGTTACTAGAGATTGGGTAGTAGTAAGACGCAGAAGCACCCATAAAGCCTGCAGAAGCAATGAATTCGCTAAGGCCGAAAGTGTTACCTTCGCCATTTACTGCGTCATCACCTGAGTAGGTGTAAGTCCAGATAGATAGGTCGTAAGAGAAATCTTCAGCTTCACCACCAAAACCTACATACAGGTCATATTCTTGTCCGGCAGCAGTATCACCACTTGACGTCCAAACACCTGCGTATGCACCGCCCATGCTCGCTGTCAGATCACCAGATACAGCCGCTGCGCCGTTACCTAGATCTTGACCACGCCATAAGTACATAGAAGCAACCGCTGCTGATGCTGATACTTCAACGTCTTCTGCGAAAACAGAAGTAGTCGCAGTAAGACCAGTTGTCATAACGCCAGCTAGGGCGATTGCTTGAGCTAATTTTTTCATCATTCTTTCCTTCATCCGGTTTTAATTAAAGCTGTTAGTATTTAGGCGCTTTCCGCACCTTTATATTTCTGTATTAAGCTAATAGCAGACACCGTGCCAACTTTTAAAATAGACTTATGAATCAGTAACTTAGATCATTTTGCGGGTGAAATGTCACTTATTAAGCCACCAAAATAGGGCAGACAACCACCAAAGGCACCCTTTTATGGCACACCAGAATGGCACGCCGCACCATTTTAGAGCACTTAAAAGAATACCAACCATAAGTTAGCCCGAATCTCTTTTCTGTTAAACTACAAAAAACTAAATTTGGAGTAGCAAATGAAGCCGGATGCCATCAAAGGTCGTATAGAAGAACTACTGCAGCAGAGTCCCTTTGCGAGCTTATCGTCTGATATTCGTCTAGCACTGCAATCGCAATTACAAGGCTTGATTACTAGCGCGAATTTGGTGACGCGTGAAGAGTTTGAAGTACAGGCGGAAGTGTTGCGTCGAACAAGTGCACGACTGGCGGAACTGGAAGCGCGGTTGGTGAAGTTAGAGGGCGAGTAAGATTATTTAGCCGGCTATATAATGGCCGCTTATTAGTTAGCCGCTTATTAGTTAGCCGCTGGCGCGGGTTAGCAGTGTTGGTGATTTTAATTTCTTTACCCTACTTGGTGCCGCCTATTATTTAGCCGCTGTCGCGGGCTGACGGTGCTGATGATTTGGGTTTCTTCACCCTCTTTGGGGATTGCATCCCCGGGCGGGTGCCCCTCCCCTGCTTCGCGCTGTTCTGGGCCGTTGTTCTGATATTCACTGGCTTTTCCGACAAACGGCTCCGGCGGGCGTCCATGCCCGCATGGAGCCTCGCTCGGCATCCTGCCTCACGTTGTCTATAAAGTTGGCGTAAATACCAGCGGCCCCAGAGGCGCGTTTTGATTCCGCGAAAGTAGCTATTTAAAATTACTATTATTTTGTCATCTAAATACGAAAATTGGATAAACCTTAGAGTTCAAGCCAAATAAAATTAAGACAGAACATTTCAACAATTTTATGAATTAGGACGATGTCATTTAGATCGCAATTGTTGAGGTTTTTTTAAGCGCCTCTGGGGCCGCTGAGAATTTCGCCGTTTTTTAGGTACCGCGCGGCAGGATGCCAAGCGAGCATCGCTCGCGACAGGGATGTCGCTTCGATGCGTGTACCTAAAAAACAAGAAAGTCGAAGATTAAGGCCCAGAACAGCGCGAAGCAGGGGAGGGGCACCCGCCCGGGGATGCAATCCCCA
>OJBR01000283.1_pt1 | contig 26587 bp, 20 predicted proteins | sample 1591161 | NCBI WGS metagenome assembly OJBR01 (sample SAMN05416803, study PRJEB24817) | seawater metagenome | isolation source: Sea water | place: Canada:Atlantic | collected 2013-07
TTAACCCCCCCCCCCCTCTCCCCACACATATTATTCTGGCAACGTGATGTCGTTATTGGTCTTTGCTGGCTGCTTTGCGGCATAGTGATGAGCGGGTTTTCGTATGCTTTTTTTTTACTGCCATTCAGGTCACACTCTTTTATGAGGGGCTGACTATAATTGGCAGCACCCTGACTTTGCCGTCACTACTGGGTTTTCTGGATATTGCAGGGAGTGACGTTGTGGCGAGTCAGTGGCCAACTACAATAATTCTCAAGGGAAGGAAGGACACATGCCTCTATCCTCCGTGACGTCCGAAGCAATTCTGTTTTTTGATCATCGGGGCATTACCAAAAGCATGCTGTATGCGGATTTTGAGGCGATCCTGGATGGCATGGTGGGGGTCCCTGAGTTTGCTGATAAGGAAGTTCGTGGTGCCTACTGTTTGGTGAATGGTCAGTTACGGGTACGTTCACTGGTCCTTTTTACCATCGATTTTGATGAAGATGGCATGGCCGACACCACCTGGAATGTGCCGCTGCGCCATCTTGCAGAGCATGCAGGGCAAGGGCCGGATATGGGGGCCGGACCGATCCGTCTGGCCTGCCGTAGCCAGTGTCCGGTGGCTTGGCACCAGGATCAGATGTGGGATCCGGGTATGAAGCCGGGAGCCAATGACTTTATCGCCATTCGAGACACCATTCGTGAGCGCGGTCCGAAATTGGGTCTGGAGATCGATGACGAGCTGGATTCGACTCCTGCCGCCGCGCCACCAGTCATTGGTGCCGAGACGAAGGCGCCCACCATCGCGCCGGACGATAGCGAGAGCAAGAAAGAGGCCGATGAAGAAAGGGTTCGGCTGGCTCGCATTATCAAGGAGCTGCGCTTGCGGGTGCAGACTCTGGAAAACTCCCAATCCGAAGAAGTGGGCAAACTACGCTACGCGGCTCAGCAAAAAGAGGAAATCCTTAATGCTCAGCTGGAAAAGGTTCTGGGACAGTTCAAGACGCTCAAATCCCAGAATGGAGCGTTGCGTGAACAGAATGATTCTCTGAAGGCTCAGGTGTTATCGCTAACCCAGAGCCTGGAGGAGCAGAGCCATCAAAGCCAGACCCAGGGCAGCGAACTGGAAGTGCTCACCGAACAGTACAAGCTGGCACTTGAGCAGCGCATCGAGGAGGAGCGGGCGAAACTGTCCGAGCAGATCCATGCCAAGGAAATGGATGTGCTGACCCGCGATGATCTGATCAGCCAGCTCAAGGAGGAGCTGGGCGAGCTCAAACGAAATCGGGTGAAAGAAGCCAGCACTGGTGCCCAGAAGGTGCTGGAAAAACTGGAAAATCTCGGTCTCAGCTTTATCGCCTTCCACCCCGGTGCCGGGCATATTTCCATTTCCGCTGATCAGATCGGCAGTTACATGGAAAATCCAGTGGCTTTCGCTGCGCGTAAATGTCTGGTCACTGAAGATCACTATCGGGCCTGGTTGGCTCATTATGAAAACCCGGTGTGCCAGGTCTCGGTGGGCTCGGATCAACAGGCCTGTGGCAAGCGAGTGATCCGGGTGGAGGTGCCCAACCAGTTCAAGCCCGGCGTCTCCGACTGCAATGCCAATCGTTGTCCGAACTGTCGCAACGACTCGGCGATCGATAACGTGCTGCGCTTTCGCTGATAAACAGATGTGACCCAGTGCCACTTCACTGAAAAATGGTAGGTTTTTTGCATTATCTACGCTGAAAGCATGATGTTGTTGACACAATAAGAGCACGGGGAGCGGCAGGTATGGCACAGGAATCCATTGATAAAAGCCTTTTACAGACCTTTGTGCCAGTGAATGCGCTGTCTGGGGACCAGCTGGACTGGCTTCTGGATCAGCAGGAAGTGTGCCGTTATTCGTCAGGAGATGCCCTTTTTTCGCTTGGCGACAAGGACAACACCACCATCTATCTGCTTAGCGGCAAGGTAGAGCTTACCGATGACGCAGGTAAAACCCGTACCGTCAGTGCCGGCGATACCGCATCCTGGCATCCGCTGGAGCATGCCCAGCCCCGGCGGAGCACGGCTCGGGCTCTGACCGAGGTCAGTGTGGTTCGGTTTGACAGCTTCCGCCTGGATACCATTCTTTCCTGGGACCAGTCCGCCGGCTACGTGATTCTCGATATCAACGCCAACTCCGCTTACCAGAATGATCGCGAGTGGATGATTCGGCTGCTTAAATCCAAGCTGTTTCATCGGGTGCCGCCCAGTAATATCTTGGAAATCTTCCGGCGCCTGAAGGCTCATCGTCACAAGCAGGGGGATGTCATCATCCGTCAGGGCGAGGCGGCAGACTGTTGCTACATTCTCAAGGAAGGTGTCTGCGAGGTGGCCATCAGTATGGGCGATAATGCCCCAACCCCTGTGGCCATGCTGGAAGAGGGGCAGTGGTTTGGCGAAGAGGCGCTGCTTTCCGGCAAACCTCGTAACGCCACGGTGACCATGGCCACCGATGGGGTATTGATGAAGCTGGAACGCCAGGACTTTGATGCTCTGCTGCGCGAGCCAATCATCAACACCATGCCCGCTGGGGATGTACTGGGCGCGGCAGAAAAGGGCGCCTGGTGGCTGGATGTGCGCACCAGCGATGAATTCGACCAGGAGCACCTGGTGGGAGCCACCAATATGCCGCTGAACGTATTGCGGCTGAAATCCCGTCTTTTAGACCCCAGCAAGACCTATATTGCTTACTGTGACACCGGTCGACGTAGCGCCACAGCCGCTTTTCTGTTAAAAAACGCCGGCTTGGACGTAATCGTTCTGGATGGCGGCCTGAATGCCAATGCTGCTAACCTGAACGAGTACCTGACACAGGCCTGAATCCGCGCTGCCACGCTGCAATCACGGATTCTGGCCAGGGTGGTCGCTCACCGGATGGAGGGCGAGCCCTTCACCGGATGCAGCCCCGGCTGCCCAGGATTCGTGTGGCGCAAGAGACTTTTAGCAACAAATTCCGCAATATCGGCTTGATTGCCCGTTCCGAAAGTGAACAGGCGCTGTATTCACTGCGTCAGTTGATTCACTTCCTCAACGGGCGTGACTGTACCGTTATCCTCGACAAGAACATTGCCGGCAGTCTGCCGGAAATGGGCCTGCAGGCTGCCTCTGCCACGCAGATGGGGGAAGCCTGTGATCTAGTCATTGTCGTCGGTGGCGATGGCAGCCTGCTGGGCGCCGCCCGCACCCTGGCCCGTTTTGACGTGCCGGTGCTGGGCGTCAACCGTGGTCACCTGGGGTTTCTCACCGATATTCTTCCCTCCGAAATCGAAAGCCGGGTGGGGCAGGTGCTGGACGGTGAATACACCACCGAAAAGCGGTTTCTGCTGGATCTGGAAGTGCGCCGGGGCAAGACCGTGGTGGGCGAGGGCTGCGCCCTGAATGATATCGTGCTGCTATCCGGTGACAGCGTGCACATGATCGACTTCGAGCTGGTGATCGATGGCCATTTTGTTTATGGCCAGCGTTCCGATGGCCTGATCATCTCCACTCCCACCGGTTCCACGGCCTATGCGCTGTCCGGCGGCGGGCCCATCATGCATCCCAAGCTGGATGCCATGGTAATGGTACCGCTCAATCCGCATACCCTCACCAGCCGCCCGCTGGTGGTGGCCGGTGACAGCGAGATTAAGATCCATATCACCACCGAAAAGGTCCGGCCACTGGTCAGCTGCGACGGCACCGCCGGGATTCGCCTGCAGGTGGATGATGTGATCGCCATTCGCAAGAAACCCCACCGTTTGCACTTGATTCACCCGCCAGGCCATGATTTCTACCAGGCCTGCCGTTCCAAGCTGGGTTGGAGTACTCGCCCCGGTGACAGCAATTAAAAAGCAGTTAATAGTGAGTAGTTAATAGCTACAGGCAAACAGCGGTTTCCCTGTATCCGTCCCAGGCTAGCTAGGCCGGAAACGGGCGTAAGCCCACCCCCGCCGAACTGGCGGGGGTGCCTCTAACGAGTGAATCTCATGACCTATCAAAGCTTTGAAGACCTGATCTCTGCCATGACGCAGGAAGTCTGTGACAACATGCGCCGCGCTATTGAAACCGGCAAATGGGCGGATGGCCGGCCGCTGACCCGGGAGCAGCGTGAAACCTGTCTGCAGGCAGTGATTGCCTGGGAGGCAAAGAACCTGCCCGAGGAGCAACGCTCAGGCTATATGGAGCAGCAATGTAAGAGTGGGGAGGGCGAGCCAGAGGAGCAGCCGGTGACCCTGCGTGCGCCGGATCGACTTCAGTAGACCTGTTCTCTCTCTCGGGCGGTGACTGGCGGGTCGTCGCCCGGATACCGCCTATCGGACCAACGTCAAGTTTTTCCTGTCAAAGACCGTTGGTGCTCTTCCAAACATACTGTATTCTTCCTAGGTGACAACTCTGCTGTGTAGGTTAGCCGGCCTAGATTCGGCGCACAGGGACGATGTCTTTCTGGCTGCGTTATGGGAGATTGCGGCGCAGACAGAAATAAAAAAGATAACAAACGGTTTGGGAGAACCCATGCATATCTACAAGAAAGTACTGCCTGCGGCAGTGGCCTTGGCACTGGCGGCCTGTGGTGGCGGCAGTGATACCGTTCCTGATCAGAGTGAGGGTGCTACCCAAATCGGGACTTTTCCCCGCTTTGACCCGCTTGCATCCGATCTGCCGTTGAATACCGATATTGTCTTCGCGGCAGCAGCAACCAGTGATGGTACTGCAGACGTGGGCGCTCCCACCAATCCGGTGGAAGCGGCAATTAATGGCCTGGACGGCTTTTCTACCAGCGCTTATTTCGATATCGGATTTGCCGGCGGTAGCATTGATCCAGCGAGCCTCTGTACGACGTTGGCTCAGGCGATGGCGCAGTGCGCTTCACCGAATGTTTTCCTTATCCCGCTGGATACTGGTAGCAATGATGCACTGGATCCCGCCAATATCGTCGGCGTTCAGGCTCCGGGTAACTGGCCCGCTGCCAGCGCTGAGGTAGTGTCTCTGGATGGCGGCACCAACAATGTGCTGCGTGTGATTCCTCAGGAGCCTTTGCAGGCCAAGACCAAGTATCTGGTATTTGTTACCAATGGCGTCCTGGACAGTGCTGGTGACCCGATTACTCCGTCCAGCAGCTACAATACGCTGGGTGAAACGACTCCGGCTGTAACTCCCGCTCTGCAGCCGGTACGTGATGCTATCGCAGGCTGGGAAACTATTGCTTCCGGTGTCCTGCAAACGCTTTCCGGCGGTGCTATCAGTGCCGAACAGGCAAAAGACAGCATTGCCATTTCCTACACCTTTACGACCACGGATCCCCAGGCGCCACTGGTTGCCATGGCGGCACCTCGTGCAGCACTGGTTCAGGCGCAGGTTGCTCTAGGCATTGCTGGCGGCACAGCCGTTGCAAACTCTACAGGACTGGAAGCCCTGGGGCTGTTGAGTACCCCCAAGGCTCGGGATAATGACATTGCTGCAGCAACTGCCGTTGATCTCAATGTTCTGACGGGTGGAGCGTTGCCTGCTGGCGTCGGTTCTCTGTATACCGGCTTTATCAAGCTGCCGTACTACCTGACTACGCCCGATACCACCATGAAGATGAGTTACACCCAAGATAGCTGGGTGGCCGATCAGACGCTGGGTGGGGCATTAAGCGCAGAGTTGCCACCAGGTGCACCGGCATTGCCGCCTGTGGATGCCGATGGCGTGACCTATAATGTGACCTACCGATACCCGTTTGCGGCGCAGAAGAGTGTCGAGTCGGTGCCGTTGCAGGTCACATTGCCTGAGCCGGATCATGTTCCAGCGAACCCGGCTTTTGGCGGCGCAGACTGTCAAACGGCACGTCCTGCGGGTTACCCGGTGGTGATTTATATCCACGGTATTACCAGTGACAGGGCGTCCGTGGTGGCGCTGGCCCATACTCTGGCATCCGTCTGTGTTGCAACAGTGGCGATTGATTTGCCGCTTCACGGTGTGACGAGTGGAAACCCTCTGGGCGCCTTGCTTGGCGCTGATGCTGTCAGCTCCGCTTATGACCCGGCAGACGTCCCTGTCGAGCGTCACTTTGGTGACCCGGGTGGTTCCGGTGCTCAGTTCATCAATCTGGGAGTGCTCAATAACACTCGCGATAATATGCGCCAGTCTGTCATGGATATGTTGAACCTTAATGCCAGCCTGGACAGCATCAGCACCTCATTGAATGATGCGGGTCTGGGAACTCTGGATACCACCAATGTGAAAACGGTAGGTGTTTCTCTTGGCGGTATTGTCGGTGCGGTTTACGCCACCGTGAATCAAAAGGCGATTGGTGCTGAAAGCCTCACCGGCTTTACCAGTAACCTGAAGCCTCTTGATGGGCTGGTGGTTTCCGCCGGCGGTAGCCAGCTGACCCAGATCCTGAACAATTCGCAGACCTTTGGTCCGGTGATTGAGGCAGGCCTGGCAGCAGCGGGCGTTCAGAAGGGCACCACAAACTTCGAACGCTTCCTGTATGTGGCTCAGAGCGCAGTGGATTCCGGTGATCCGGTAAACTTTGCTGAAACCCTGGGAACCCTCGGTGTGCCGGTACTGGTACAGCAGATTGTCGGTGGTGGTGATGCTTCAGGCCTGGCTGATGCCAAGGTCTATACTGCCGACAAGGTAGTGCCAAATAGCGCCGCTGGTGCGCCACTGGCAGGTACGACCCCGCTGGCAGCCCTGCTTGGTGCCGGCCAGGTTGGCCCAGGGCCTGTGGATGTATCCGCTGCTAACGCTCTGGTAAATCTGACCATCGGTCATCACGCTTCACTGCTGCGCCCCAACGAGGTAAGTGGTGAAATGCCCACCAATGGTGAGAATGTGGCGACTGCAGAACTGCAGACCCAAGTAGCTAGCTTCGTATTGGCGCCGGCATCCACGGCTGTTGGTTCTGCACCGAATGGTAGCAATACCGCGGCTGCCTTTATCGAAGCCCCATAATGGCTGTATTACCGGGCTGATCTTCAGCCCGTGAAATGGCATAGTCACAACACCTCGCTCTGCGGGGTGTTGTCGTTTTTGTCTGCCCCTTTTGTTTGGAGTCTTCCATGGATAGCCCGCAAGCTGATGTGAAAACCACTCGCCTGGCTGATTATACGCCACCGGATTTTCTTGTAGACCATGTGGAGCTGGACGTGGACTTACGGGACGGTCAGACCCGGGTGACCAGCACTATGCAGTTTCGCCTAAACCCTGAGAATACACGGGAAGGTGGTAGTGATCTGATTCTGGACGGTGAGTGCCTGGCGCTTGAGTCGCTGGCAATCAATGGTGAGCCTGTTGCGGAAAATCGATACCGCTATGAAAAGGACAAGTTGACCATCGAAAGCGTCCCTGAGACTTTTTCGCTGACGTCTGTAGTGCGGATAGAACCGGAAAAAAATACTGCGCTCGACGGTCTCTATCGTTCCAATGGCATGTACTGCACCCAGTGCGAAGCGGAAGGTTTTCGTCGGATTACCTTTTTCCCTGATCGGCCGGATGTATTGGCCCGGTTCACGACCACGGTGCGGGCCGACAAGAAGCGCTACCCGCTGCTGCTATCCAATGGTAACCCGGTAGAACAGGGCGAAGAGGGCGATCGCCACTGGGTGACCTGGGAAGATCCGTTCCCGAAACCCTGCTACCTGTTTGCGCTGGTGGCCGGTGATCTGGCCTGTCTGGAGGACAGCTATACCACCGGTTCCGGTCGCCAGGTGTCGCTGCGCCTTTATGCGGAGCACCGCGATCTGGACAAGCTGGACCACGCCATGCTGTCGCTGAAGAATGCCATGCGTTGGGATGAAGACACCTACGGGCGTGAGTACGACCTGGATATCTATATGATCGTGGCGGTAAGCCACTTCAATATGGGGGCCATGGAAAACAAGGGTCTCAATATCTTCAATACTTCCTGTGTGCTGGCTCACCCGTCTACTACCACCGATGCCGGTTTTCAGCGGGTGGAATCCGTGGTGGCCCATGAGTATTTCCATAACTGGTCGGGTAACCGGGTCACCTGCCGGGACTGGTTTCAGCTCAGTCTCAAGGAAGGCTTCACCGTATTTCGAGACCAGCAGTTCTCGGCTGATATGAACTCAGCCGCGGTGCAGCGGGTGGAGAATGTGGACTTTCTGGTTAACCACCAGTTCCCGGAAGATCAGGGGCCCATGGCGCATCCTGTGCGCCCGGCGGAATACCAGAAAATTGATAATTTTTACACGCTGACGATCTATGAAAAGGGCGCCGAAATTGTCCGTATGCAGTATCACCTGCTGGGGCCGGAAGATTTTCGTCGCGCCACTGACCTTTACTTCGATCGTTTTGATGGCCAGGCGGTCACCTGTGATGACTTTGTTGCCTGCATGGAGGAGATCTCCGGGCGGGATCTGACCCAGTTCAAGCGCTGGTACAGCCAGGCGGGTACGCCGGTACTGACCGTGACAGATCGCCTTGAGAATGACCGGTACCAGCTCACCTTCCGCCAGCACACTCCTCCGACACCAGGGCAGGCGGAGAAACAACCGCTGATGATCCCGGTGCGTCTGGCCTTACTGGACGAAACCGGCGAGCCGCTGCCACTGGATGAGGAGGGCAGTCGGGAGAAGGTCATTATCCTCGACAGGGAAGAGCAGACTTTCAGCGTTGATGCCGCTGGGCCGGTTACCCCTTCCTTGTTGCGGGGCTTTTCTGCGCCGGTGGTGCTCGACTACGCCTTCGATCATGGCCAGTTATCTCGCCTGCTGGCCCACGATAGTGATGGCTACTGCCGCTGGAGTGCTGCCCAGCGGCTTTACTTCTCCGCGCTGGATCGGCTGGTGAAAGGGGAGGGGGCCGCCGCAGCTGAGGCGCAAGCGCTGGTGCCCGTATTGGAGCAAGTGATCGGTCGGGCCGATGAAGATCCGGCTCAGGCTGCTCTGTTGCTGTCACTGCCTGGTGAAGTGGCCCTTGGCGACAGGCATACCCCCCTGGATCCTGGCGGAATCCATGCTGCCCACCATGCCATGAAGCAGGCCTTGGGCAAGGCGTTGCAGGGCCACTGGCTGTCACTGGCAGAGAATCTGATCGCTACTGAGCTGGAAATGGATGGCCGGGCCATGGGGCGCCGCCAGTTGCGCAATCTGGCGCTGGATTATCTGGCAGCGTCCGGTCACCCGGAAGCACAGCGTCTGGCAGCGGAGTTGTTCGAGTTACCGCTGTGTATGACCGAAGAACTGGCTGCGCTGCGGGTGCTGGTGCACTACAACCTGGCCGGGGCAAACCAGGCGCTGGCCCAGTTCGCTGAACGCTGGTCCGAGGAAGCACTGGTAATGGATCAGTGGTTTGCAGTTCAGGCCTCCATGCCTGGGGAGCAAAGCTTGTCCCGAATAGAGGCGCTGATGGCGCATCCAGCCTTTGACTGGACTGTCCCGAACCGGGTGCGAGCGTTGGTGGGCACCCTGGCTAACGGTAACCCTTCGGCCTTCCATTCCCAGGACGGGGAGGGGTACCGTCTGTTTGCTGCGGCACTGACTCGTCTTGACGGGATCAACCCGCAGATTGCAGCCCGGTTGGCTAATGCGGCCGCACGTCTGCCAAAGCTGGAAGCGGTGCGCCGTGAGCATCTAGCCTCAGCCTTGTTGACGGTCAAAAAGCAGGCTTCAGATAACCTGAGAGAGGTGTTGGGACGGATACTGGAGGCCTGATACGAGTGGCACTGGCATAAGTCGCGCCCCGAAGCTTTGCTTGCAAAGCTCCTACGGGTGAATCAGGCAACGGGGCTCGGGTCACGTTAATGCCTTCAGGCTGATAGCGGGATTGGTCAGTGCGCACAAAAGTAGTGACTAGCTGGTCGTTAAATGTACACTGAAGGGGGATTTCTTTTTGGTCCCGATATGTAAGAATTAAGACTTAGTCTGGGTGACGGTGTGCATCGGATGGAATGATGGGACCGGTACACAAGGGAGAAGCCGCCACCGGGGCAAGAACAATAAAGCCATACATGGCAATTCGGAGAGCTACATGAATAATAACCCCCTGCGCAAAACCAGGTTAGCGATGGCTGTTGCTGGTGCTGCAGCACTTACCAGTTTGTCACTTCCTGCCTCTGCAATTCAGCTTCAATTCGATAATCCTGACTGGACCGGTCGACTGGATACTGCCTTGTCCGTGGGTGCGTTGTTCCGCACAGAAGGGCAGGATCGGATGCTGGCTGCCAACGGTGATGTGGTTGACATGACCCTCAGAGGCTATGGCTCCCAGGTCAACAAGAACGATGCCAACAACAACTTCGATACTGGTCTGGCGTCTCTGGTTTACAAGATCACCCCGGAGATGGATTTGAGCTGGCAGGGGCGTTACGGCATGTTCGTCCGTGCCACGGCGTTCCACGATCAGCAGATCATGGGCGGTGGCCATGATGGCGGCGCTCTGATGAAATCAGGCCCCTTCGTGCCGGGTAACGGGTTTACCCGTTATGCGACCTATTCCGATTATGCCAATAACGGTATCGGGGATGATTTCAACCGTGATGCAGAGCGTTATGCAGGCCAGCGGGCTCGTATGCTGGATGCTTATGTCTGGGGCAGTTTCGATCTGTTCGAGAAGCCTCTGAATGTGCGTCTGGGCCAGCAGGTAATTAACTGGGGTGAAGCGCTGTTCATCCAGGGTGGTGTTAACACTGCCAACTACTTCGATCTCAATGCACTGCGCTTGCCAGGTTCTGAAATCAAGGAAGCCCTGTTGCCGCTGGATAGCTTGTACTTTTCCTACGGCCTGACCTTTAACGCGACACTGGAAGGCTTCTATCAATTCGAGTGGGAGAACTCCGAAGACGCACCAGCGGGGACCTACTTCTCTACTCATGATGCATTCCCTGGTAGAGGCGCTGACAACGTGATTATTGATGGCCGTGTTGTAGCCCTCGGCGCTGGCGCACCGGGTCTGGAAAATGCATTTGCTGCCTATACGGCTCAATTCGGGCCGGGTTACGAGTACGAAGCTACTCAGGTAACGGTTGACCGAATTCGTGATGAGGATGCGAAGGATGGCGGCCAGTTTGGTTTGGCCTATCGTTACTTTGCAGAAGCTCTGAATGGTACCGAATTTGCGCTTTACTATACCCGCACCCATGCACGTACGCCTGTAGTGGGTTCCCGCATCAACAAGATCAACACCTCTGGCCTGGCTGGTGTTCCGGAAACCATCGATACCACTGAATACCAGATGGCTTATGTGGAAGACCAGGACATGTTCGGTGCCAGCTTTAACACCGTTGTCGGCTCCATGTCTCTGGCGGGGGAACTGGCTTACCGGCCCAAGCGTGCGATTATCAATGAAATCGGCGACAACCTGATCCAGTCACTGGCTGGCGCAGCCGCAAATCCTGCACCAACCCTCGGCAGTCTGACTCAGCATTGTGTGCGCGCTGAACTTGGCGGTAGCTGTCTCAATTCCAACTCTCCCGTGCAGGAAGGCCAGCTCTACTACTTCTACGACGAAGTGGAAAGCTACAACGGCTCCCTGGTCAGTATTTTCAACTTCGGCCCTACTTGGGGTACCGATGGTTTGGTGGCCCTGCTGGAACTGGGCGTTGAGCACATCGAAGGCCTTGAGAATCCGGAGCTGGAATATAACTCCACCGCTGCCATTCTTGGCTCTGAAGCCCAGATCCTGAGCCCGGATGACCCCAATAAATATAATCTGGATGATACATCCTGGGGTTACCGTGCGGTTCTGAGAGCGAACTACAACAATATTTTTGCCGGTATTTCCATGGCGCCCAGCATCCGACTTGCCCACGATGTGAGTGGCAACTCCCCGATCGGCGGCAATTTCATGGAAGATCGCAAAGCTGCCACGCTGGGGCTGGATTTTGTGTACCTGAACAACCTGGAAGTGGGCATGTCTGCCACCAGCTTCTGGGGCGCCAAATATTCCAACAAACTGGCGGACCGGAACAACGCTACGGTTTCTGTTAAGTACTCTTTTTAATTTTTCCCGGGTCGGGATTCCGGCCCGTTTATTCGGAGAGCAATCATGTTGAAGAAATTGACCGCCATGGGCAGCGCGCTTGCGCTGTCACTGAGCGTAGCGGCCAATGTGCAGGCTGCCGTGTCCGCACAGGAAGCGGCAAAGCTGGGCAAGTCCCTGACCCCCTTCGGGGCCAACGTCAGCGGTAACGGCAAAGCCGTGTCCACTGGCCTTGGCATCCCTGATTGGACCGGCGGTATCCAGAAGAAGGATATCCCCAAGGAATATACCCGGCCCGGCCAGCACCACCCGGACCCCTACAAGAATGACAAAGTGGTATTCACCATCACCGCCCAGAACCTGTCCAAATATGCCGACAAGGTGCCTGATGGTGTGCAGGGTATGCTGAAAACCTACCCGGATACCTTCAAACTCAATGTCTACCCAAGTCACCGCTCTACCTCTGCACCGCAGTGGGTCTACGACAACACCAAGAGCAACGCCACTCGCGCCACTCTGGCGGAAACCGGCGTTGACAAGGCGTTTGGTGGGATTCCTTTCCCGATTCTGAGCGGTAGCAATGAAGACAAAGCACAGCAGGCGATCTGGAACCACATTCTTCGCTGGCGTGGCCTGTATGTGGTGCGTCGTGCTTCCGAAGTAGCGGTGCAGCGTAACGGCGCCTACTCCCTGATTACTTCCCAGCAGGAAGTGTATTTCCGCTACTACGATCCCAAGTACAACTTTGACAGCCTGGACAACATCATTTTCTACTACCTGTCCTTCACCAAGGCGCCAGCGCGTTTGGCCGGTGGGGCCGTGTTGGTCCATGAAATGCTGGACCAGAAACAGATGCCGCGTCAGGCCTGGGGTTATAACGCTGGTCAGCGCCGTGTCCGTCGGGCGCCGAACCTGGCCTATGATACCCCCATCGCTGCTGCTGATGGTCTTCGTACCGCCGATGACACCGATATGTATAACGGTGCCCCGGACAAGTACAACTGGAAACTGGTGCATGAAAAGCCGGTGGAAATGTTTATTCCCTATAACAACTACAAGATGGACAGCCCTGACGTGAAATACGAAACCCTGCTGCAACAGGGCCACGTCAACCCGGACTATCAGCGCTGGGAACTGCACCGTGTATGGGTCGTGGAAGCTAACCTGAAAGAAGGTGAGCGTCATATCTACGCCAAGCGCCGTTTCTACATTGATGCAGATTCCTGGCAGATCGCCGCCATCGACCAGTACGACCGCCGTGACGAACTGTGGCGCGTGAGCCTGGCCTACATCAAGAACTACTATGAAGTGCCAACCCAGTGGACCGCGCTGGATGTGTTCCATGATCTGCGTGCCCAGCGTTACCACGTACAGTTCCTGGATAACGAAGAGCCGTCCATTCTGGATTATAGCCAGCCGGTACCAGATGATCGTTACTTCCATCCGGCCGCATTGCGCCGCCGCGGACGGTAATGACAAGAAAAAGCTGACCGTTTAACGGCACAGCACTGGCAACGCGACCGGGAACCGACGGGCCATCATCTAGGGCTCCAAGTCCCCGGTCGTTTTGCAATTGGCTCCGTCAAGGAGCCTTCGGGAAGAGATGGGACAATGAGAAAAACACTTTTGCTGGCTGTTGCAGCCATGCTGTCTGCCCCTTTGCAGGCACAGTTTATTGATAACAAGTCGCCGCTGGTTACAGCCAACAACTATCTGGATCTGGCTAACGCCAATGGCCGGATTGTGGCGGTGGGTGACCGCGGCAAAATTCTTTACTCCGATGATGATGGGGATCACTGGCAGGCAGCCAAAACCCCTGAAGAGGTGCTGCTGACAGCGGTTTGTTTTGCGGATGCCCGCAACGGCTGGGCCGTGGGCCATGATGCAGTGGTACTGGGTACCCGTGATGGCGGAGAAAGCTGGACGCTTCAGTACAGCGATCCGCTAGGTGGCAGTGATGATAGCGAGCCGGCTGATGAGAGCATGGATGATCTGTCCATGGACGACATCTATGGCGACCCCTATGAGGACGATGCCTACGGGGATGATCTCTACAGCGATGATCCTTACGAGGAAGCCGCCGCTGCACCCGTCGATACCTCCGGTGCGCCGCTACTGGATGTGCACTGTGAAAGCCGTGACAAGGCAGTGGCAGTGGGTGGTTATGGTTATTATCTGGAAACCTCCAACGGCGGTGAGACCTGGAACAAACGCACCGCTGCACTGAGTAATAACGATGGTTGGCATCTGTACGGCTTTGCGGCCGCTCCCGCTAGCAACGATCGCTATCTGGTTGGTGAAAAGGGCGTCATCTTTCGCTCTTCGGACAAGGGCCAGAACTGGGAAGCGTTGACCAGTCCCTATGACGGGACCTTGTTCGGGGCCACCCCGATATCCGATTACCAGGTGTTGATCTACGGCCTGCAAGGCAATGTGTGGTTAACCGCCAATCGCGGCAGTAGCTGGGCCAAGGTGCCCACCAAGCTGACCCGTGGTGTGAATGACGGCACGGTACTGGAAGACGGCACGGTGGTGCTGGTTACCAATGCCGGCGGCATTCTCACCAGCCACGATGGTGGTCAAACCTTCTCCCTGCGGTTCCTTCCGGACCGTGAATCCATCTCCGCAATTTTGCCCCGAAAGGCAGGCGGCGTTCTTGTCGCCGGCCAGGGCGGAGTGCGTGTGATTGAAGACGTAAAATAAGGGGCACAGCATGTCAGGTCGTATTTCCAAAACCATTGCCGGCGGGCTGTTTTCCATTCGTCCCGTTGTGCTGCTGCTGTTTATTGCAGCGACTGTCTTCCTGGGCTTTCAGGCCAGCAAGATTCAGCTTAATACCGATATCCGCAAAATGGTCCCGCTGGGTCATCCCTATATCCAGAACTTCCTGGAGCACAAGGATGATATGAGCCTGGGTAACGATGTGCGTGTCATCGTTGCAGAAACCCAGAGTGAGGATATCTTCAATCCTGAGTATATGACGGCCCTGAAGGAAATCACCGACGAGGTGTTTGCCCTGGATGGCGTGGATCCCAGCAAAATCAGTTCCCTCTGGACCAGCAATGTACGCTGGAATGAGGTAACCGAGCAGGGCTTCCAGGGTGGTGAAGTGATTCCCGCCGGTTACGATGGCAGCGAAGCGACGCTCGAAGATCTGCGCACCAATGTGCTTCGCTCAGGCCAGGTTGGCCGTCTGGTGGCGGATAACTTCCAGTCCAGTGTGGTGCATGCCCATTTGCTGGATGCGCTGGGTGAAAACGGCGTGGATATTCCCGTGCTGGCAGCGCGTCTTGAAGAGATTCGTGCTACCTATCAGGACAAGTATCCCAACGTTCGAATCCATATCGTCGGCCTGGCCAAAAAAGCCGGTGATGTGATGGCCGCCGCAGAAGAAGTGGCCATGTTCTTCTTCTTCACTCTGGCTCTGATTGCAGTACTGCTGCTGCTGGATACCCGCTGTTTGCGCAGTGCAATGACAGTGACCGTTTGCTCTTTTGTGGCGGTTATCTGGCAATTGGGGATTGTCAGTACGCTGGGCTTCACCATTGATCCTTATTCGATGCTGGTGCCGTTCCTGGTGTTTGCCATTGCGGTCTCCCATGGTGTGCAGATCGTCAACACCCTGGCGAACTACGCTGCAGAAGGGCAGACCCCACTGGATGCGGCGCGTAATACCTTCCAGTCCTTGTATGTACCGGGCATGGTGGCGCTGGTGTCAGATGCCATCGGCTTCCTGACGCTCTATATCATCGATGTGGGCGTGATCCGGGAACTGGCCATGGCGGCCAGTATCGGGGTGGCGGTGATTATCATCACCAACCTGATTGTGGTGCCGATGGTGCTTTCCTACCTGGGTGTCAGCGGTGCATCAGTGCGCAAGATTCAGGCGGGAGAGAAGAAAGAGCACCCGCTGGCCGGGCTGTTTGCCCGCTTTACCCGTAAGCCTTTGGCGGCTCTCTCCATCGTGATCGCAGTGGCCGGTTACGGGGTGGGCATCTACATGAGCCAGGATCTGAAAATCGGTGATCTGGACAAAGGTGCACCAGAGCTCTGGCCGGACCCGTGTGAAGAAATGGATTGCCCGCGCGGTTATGAACCCAAGCCCCGCTATCGCTATAACCACGACGTGAATTTCCTGGTGTCCAACTACTCTGTCAGTGCGGATGTGCTGGTAGTGATGGGCAAGACGCCGGTGGAGTCCTGTAACACCTATCCCGCCATGCAGACCGTGGATGATTTGTCCTGGACCCTGCGCAATGTGGAGGGAGTGCAGGATGTTGTTACCATCTCGTCGGCAACTAAACTGATCTCCACCAACATGAATGAAGGCTCCCTGAAATGGGCTACCATTTCCCGGGACCAGTATGCGCTCAACAATGTCATGAGCTTCATGCCGGACAGCCTCTACAATCTGGACTGTTCCCTGGCCCCGGTGTACGTGTTCCTGGATGACCACAAGGCGGAAACCCTGGACCGTGTGACCGCAGCGGTGGCCGATTTCGCCGAGAAGCGGAACAATGAAGAGGTTATCGAGTTCAAGCTGGCGTCAGGTAATGCTGGCGTGGAAGCCGCCACCAACCAGACCATCGAGGCCAATCAGTATCCCATGCTTGCCCTGGTGTACGCGGTGGTATCGATTCTGGTGCTGATCGCCTTCCGCTCCATTCGTGCGGTGATCTGTATCATCGTGCCGCTGGGGCTGACTTCCATCCTTTGCCAGGCGCTGATGGCGCATCTGGGCATTGGCGTGAAAGTGGCGACCCTGCCGGTGATTGCTCTGGGCGTCGGTATCGGTGTGGATTACGGGATTTATATCTACAGCAAACTGGCTCATTACCTGAAACAGGGTATGGATCTGGAATCCGCCTACCGGGAAACTCTCAAGACTACAGGCAAGGCGGTGGCCTTTACGGGCATCACCCTGGCCGTGGGCGTGATCTTCTGGGCATTCAGTTCCATCAAGTTCCAGGCGGATATGGGCATCCTGCTGACCTTCATGTTCCTGTGGAACATGATCGGTGCCCTGTGGCTGCTGCCCGCTCTGGGCTGCTTCCTGCTCAAGCCTGATGCGGCCCGCGCTCGTCAGAACAGCTAACTGACGCGCTGGTTTCTGTTGGTTATTTTCAAGCCCGGCTCTGCCGGGCTTTTTTTGTATTGGTAAAGTCTGGGCTATCTGGCAAACCCCCTGCTTCAGTTGGAGCCTTTTTCACAAGGCGAAGATTCCCGCCCAGCCAGATTCTCTAAGGCGGCGCGAGCTCGTACTACCCCAGGCTGTCCGACACAAAACATCGAAGTGACGGGGTAGCTTGGCTATAATGCCGGCCATTATCACAATCCGGGTTGTCCCATGCTGTACTCCCTTGCTCGCCCTCTGCTGTTTTCCTTGTCTGAAGAACATGCCCATGAGCTGACTCTGGCCATGCTGCGCAAGCGGGCGGGCAAACTGTGGCCAGGCAGTGTGCCGGCATCCCCGCGGGAAGTGATGGGCATTGAATTCCCCAATCCGGTGGGCCTGGCAGCGGGCCTGGACAAGAACGGTGACTGCATCGATGGTCTGGCGGATCTGGGTTTCGGTTTTATCGAGGTGGGCACGGTAACCCCGCGTCCGCAGCCGGGTAACCCCCAGCCCCGCCTGTTCCGTCTGCCCAGCGCCGAGGCGCTGATCAACCGCATGGGGTTCAACAATCTGGGGGTGGACTATCTGGTCGGTGCGGTTAAACAGAGCCGCTACAAGGGCGTGCTGGGTATCAATATCGGCAAGAACAAGGACACCCCGGTGGAAGACGCGGTTCAGGATTACCTGAGCTGTCAGCAGAAAGTCCACGCCTATGCGTCCTACCTGGTGGTGAATGTCTCCTCACCGAATACTCCCGGCCTGCGTAGCCTCCAGCACGGCGACGCGCTGAATGCATTGCTTGGCACCTTGCGCGAAGCTCAGACCCGTCTGGATGCGCAGCATCGTCGTCGGGTACCGTTGGTAATCAAGATTGCTCCGGACAACAGCGAAGAAGAGCTGCAGGCCATGGGCGAAGCGTTTGTGCAGCACGGCATCGACGGTGTTTGTGTGGGTAACACCACCCTGTCTCGCGAAGGGGTACAGGGTCTCCCCAAGTTCGATGAGCAGGGTGGCCTTAGCGGTGCCCCCCTGAAACCCATTGCCAACCAGGCACTGGCTACCATGAGCCAGACCCTGAAAGGGCGAATCCCGATAATCGGGGTAGGGGGTATCAATAGTGCCGCGGACGCGCTGGAGAAGCAGCAGCTGGGCGCCGACCTGGTACAGATTTACAGCGGTTTGATCTATCAGGGGCCGGGGCTAATTGGTGATATCGCCCGCGTCTGGCCCAAAGCTATCTAACTAAGCTACGAGAGCTACGCTGGCTGGGTAGGAAGGTCTGGAAAGTTCCGGGCCTTCGTGATTTCTTACGAAGCCGCTGTAGGAGCCCATGCTTGCATGGCGAACCGTGCAAAGCACGGCATCGTCCGCAGGACGATCAAAGCTAGAAGCTAGAAGCTGGAAATTAAAAAGGGCCCGGGAGGGGCCCTGTGAGTCGGCGCTTGATGCGCCGGCGGGGTGTTGAACGGGTTTAAGGTGTTAGCCGATATTTTTCAGGTTCTGAATGCTGGATACCCCCAGCATCCCATGTGCGAAATCGGTGCGACCTTCGCGCCAGCCGCCCATCCAGTTGGTGCGTGCACTGAGGGCGCCAAACGGGCATTCCTCACGAGATTTTCCATCCAGGCCGGCGTTGTATCCCCGGCTGTAGGCGCGGTCGTCTTTGTTTCTTTTTTGTCGCTTCATAGACGCTTTCCCTTTCACAGATAGCGGTAGTGAAAATGACCCCTGGCAGAGAACAAGGCCAGTTATTGGGGTCGACTCATTCAGTATGGGAAAGCGCTGGGGTAGTGTCGAATATCATGTAGCAATATGGTTCGTGCCTGTTAAGCATATGACGTATAAAGGACAGCTTGACGACGATTTGTGTAACGCATTGAAAGTTAAATAGTTAATTTTACCGTTACGCATAAAACAGTCACTTACGAGGTATCAGTAATGGAATTTGTGGCCACCAGCATGCCCGGTATCGCCGAGTTGCTGGCCGATGAACTGTCGTCACTGGGCATATCGGTAACAGAAACCGGTCGTGCCCATGTGGCATTTACCGGCGGTACCGCGGATGCACTTCGGGTCTGCCTGTGGTCGCGGCTGGCGGAACGGGTGCTGTTGTCCCTGGCGACCCTCGGGGTCACCCCGGATATCGCACCGGAAAAGCTGGTTGCCAGCCAGGACTGGCTGTCTCTGGTGGGCAATGATGCGCCGCTGCATATCCATCTTGAGCACGGACCGGGTGTTCGTGGTGATAACCGCATCAGCACCAAGCGCTTTATTCAGGCCCTGCCACCACAATTCACGGTATCCCGGGATGCCCGTGGCAGTTGCTGTATCCGTGCCCGGCTGGATCCCAATGAAGCCCATCTGTGGCTGGATCTGGCCGGCGATCCCTTGCATCGGCGTGGTTACCGGTTGGCCGGTGGTCGGGCGCCGCTTCGCGAAACTCTTGGCGCAGCCATGCTGTGGGCCGCCGGCTGGCGCCAGGGCAATCATCCGGCAGTGTTAATGGACCCGTTTTGCGGCTCCGGCACCCTGTTGATAGAAGCCGCGCAGATCGCCGCCGGCTGGGCAGCGGGTGCCCAGCGCCAGCATTATGGTTTCCAGCAGTGGCGGGCGTGTCGCCGTCAGCTCTGGCAGGATGCCATGGAGGAGGCCGCCGAAAGCGCCCGCCAGCCGCTTCCTGAGATGTCCCTGAAGGGATTCGACGTGGACGGCCGGGCTATCCAGCTGGCCCAGCAGAATGCCGAGCGGGCGGGGGTTCGTCAGGCCATTCATTTTGAACGTCGGGAACTGGGCGCCCTGCGTTCCCGGGATTTTGCCGATCAGGGCCTGTTAGTAGCTAACCCGCCCTGGGGCGAGCGTCTGGATGAGCAGCAACAAGCTGGCTGGCTGCATTTCGCCCTGGGCCGGTTGCTGGCCAAACTGGCGCCGAACTGGCAAGCGGTGTTGTTGGGCGCCGACGCGGAAGTGATGGATCGCTCCGGTATGGATCTGCAGAGCCAGTGGCGACTGAAGAACGGGCCGTTCAATAACTTCATTCGTCTGTACCACTCTCGCCAGCCAGCGCAAGTGGAGGTGGTGACGATTGCTGAGTCATCCGCTTTCGAGGTGCCGGAAGGGGCCCAGCCGCTGGTGAACCGCCTGCGCAAGAATGGCAAACACCTGCGCCGCTGGCTGGAACGCGAAGATATCCAGTGCTATCGCCTCTACGATCGGGATCTGCCCGAGTTCAATGTGGCCGTGGATATCTATGGCGATCAGGTACTGGTGCAGGAATTCAAGGCGCCGAAAACCGTGGACCCGGAGAAGGCCAAACAGCGACGGGATCTGGCAGTGACCGCTGTTCGCGCGGCCCTGGGTGTACATCGCGAACAGGTGCACCTGCGAACCCGGGAGCGTCAGAAAGGCAATCAGCAGTACCAAAAGCTGGATGGCCAGGGGCGTTACCGGTTGGTGCGAGAAGGCCAGGCTCAGCTGCTCATCAACCTGCAGGACTATCTGGACACGGGTCTGTTCCTCGATCACCGTCCCACGCGGCTGAAAATTGCCGAGGAAGCCAGCGGCAAGCGCTTCCTCAACCTGTTTGCCTACACCGGCTCGGCCACCGTGCATGCGGCTGTTGGCGGCGCCAAGCGCACTGTTACCGTGGATGCTTCCAAGCGCTATCTGGAATGGGCAGCCTGCAATCTGGCCGCCAACGGCTTCTCCACCGAGCAGCATGAGCTGGTGCGCGCCGATACCATGCGCTGGCTGGACGAATGCCAGGAACAGTTCGATCTGGTGTTCTGTGATCCTCCGACCTTTTCCAACAATAAGTCGCGCAGTGACTTCGTGGTGGAAGAGCACCATGGGGAGTTGATCCGCAAGATCATGCGTCGGCTGGAGCCGGGCGGGGTACTGTATTTTTCCTGCAACTACCGGCGTTTCCAGCTCGACCCGAGTATCAGCAAATGGTATCAGGTAGAAGATATTTCCCGCTGGAGCATCCCGGAAGATTTTCGCCGCAATGACAAGATTCATGTCTGCTATGCCATTCGGCATGTGGAGGACTGATGAGCGTAGTGCTTTATACCACGGTGGGCTGTCACCTCTGTGAACAGGCCTGTGAACTGGTCGCCATGGTGTCACCGGACCTTACGCTGACACTGGTTGATGTGGCCGAGGACGATGAGCTGCTGGCCCGCTATGGCGAACGCATTCCCGTGCTGATGAAAGAGGGGCGGGAGCTGGGTTGGCCATTCGGTCTACTGGATGTGCAGCAGTTTCTGGCAGGCTGAGTGATTGATGCGGGCTTCACAGCGGCAAGATCATCATTGCTGTTATGGAAACGATCAGCCCCAAAAAACTGCACAAGCGCAAGGCCGATGAAGTCGAGATTTTCTCGGCCTGCCTGTCCGTGTGCACCGTCAAAGTCCGCTTCGCGGATACCTGGTACTGGGTGACCGACGACAGCGGTAAAATCATGCGCTTCAATGGCCCCGAGCACGCCAATAACCAGCTTCAGACCCTGTCTACCGACTCCGCACATTTGCTCCATCATTCTGCCCATGCGGAAATGGTCGGTCAGCCGGAAGGGGAGGTGATCCCTCCGCTTCGTGTGCGCTTTCACTGGCGAAGCCAAGCCTGACCTGTTGGAGTCTTGCTCGCAAGGGGAAGGCTTGAGCCTGGTGCCATTACCTGCTCAAGAGAGATTTCGCTTTGTGAGCAAAGCTCCAACGGTTTCGGGTTTCGGTTATCTGAACAGCACCCGCGCATTATCACTCGTCATACCCGCCACCCGGGCCACATCTTGTCCCCGTAAACTCGCCACCCGCTTACCTATCCAGGGTAACAATGAAGGCTCGTTGCGCCGCTTTTTCGGGGGCGCTTCCGGCAGATCCCGGGGTAGCAGATAGGGCGCGTCGGTTTCCAGCAGCAGCCGGTTATCGGGGATGTTGTGTACCAATTCCGCCAGCGGCTTGCCGCGGCGCTCATCGCACACCCAGCCGGTGATGCCAATGTGGCAATCCAGATCCAGATAATCAAAAAGCGCCTGGCGTGATCCGGTAAAGCAGTGCACGACCGCACCGACAAGGTGATCCCGGTAGGCTTTCAAAATGGGCGCGAAGCGTTCGTGGGCATCGCGCTCGTGGAGAAACACCGGAAGCTGGTATTCCACTGCCAGGGCCAGCTGGGCCTCGAAGGCACGTTCCTGATCCGGGCGTGGGGAAAAGTCACGATTGAAATCCAGGCCCATTTCGCCGGCGGCTTTTACGCTGTGGTGGCTTAACAGTTCCCGCATCTCCTTTTCCAGGGCCGGGGAATAGAAGCGGGCGCTATGAGGGTGAAGGCCAGCGGTGGAAAACAGATCATCGTGCTGGCTGGCCAGCTCCAGGGCCTGGCGGGATTCGTCCACATTAGTGCCGGTGAGAAGTTGCCAGTTCACCCCGGCAGAACGGGCCCGCTCAAGTACCTCATCCTGATCATCGCGGAACTGCTTGTCGGTCAGATTAACGCCGATATCAGCCCAATGGGGAATGTCGGTCTTGAAGTGAGTAGTTTGAGGTTCTTGCATCATGGGCCTGCTCCGCCAGTTGTTCGCGCAGGGATTCTACCCGACGACGGTTGGCACCTAAATCCCAGTAGCCGACCCGTGATGCGGAGCGTACCTCTACCACGCCGTCTTCACGAATATAGAATGTCACATCATCCACGAAACGCAGCAGTCGGCTGGAGAAGCGGGCCTGGATACGGGACTGGCCGACCACATCGAACTCGACGCGGTCAAGTTGCCGCAGCAGGGCCTGTAGGCGAGTCATGCTGGCCTGGCGAGTTTCTGCTACCTGCAGAGGCGCCACCCGGCGATCTTCGTCTTTGGCCAGGCTGGAGACGCAGTTGGGCGAATCCGGGCAGGGGGCGAGCAGATGCGTATCGGACATGGCGGCAACACTCATAAATAGCAGAATGGCACTAGAAAGAATTCGGATCACGGATCAACCCCACGAAAATACCCTCGATGATCAGTTGATCAGCCGGCACCTTGATCGGCTCATAAGCCTCGTTAGCCGGTAACAGGGTGGCGCTGGACTTGTTTAACTTTAGGGTCTTTACCGTGACTTCTTCGTCAATGCGGGCAACCACGATCTCACCGGAACGGGCCACGTTGGATTTGCGTACGGCGATCAGGTCGCCATCGAAGATGCCTGCCTCGATCATACTGTCGCCCTGTACCTTCAAGAGGTAAGTGGGGCGTTGCTTGAACAGCCCCTGGGGCACCGGCACGGTACGTTCCACATTTTCGATGGCCTCGATGGGAACCCCGGCGGCCACTTTGCCGACTATCGGCAGTTCTTCTTCCGACCAGTAGGCGTTGTCGAGCAATTGAATGCCACGGGAGCGGTCACTGTGGAGTTTGATAAAGCCCTTTCTTTCCAGGGCTCGCAAATGGTCAGAGGCGGCATTCTTAGACTGAAAGCCCATGATGTCGGCAATTTCCGCGCGAGTGGGTGCCATACCGGTATCGGCGATGCATTCGCGGATACAGTCCAGCACCTGTTGCTGGCGATCGGTGAGTTTGCTGCTCATAACCTTCTCCATGTTTCCCGCAGGATTTCGGTTCCATACCCGGGCGTCATCGACGCTTCTGGCTAACCAGGCTGTCAGCCAAGGCTGACAAACAGTGCTACAAAACCGATGCTAGCATAGGTACTGATAATATGAACAGTGCTATTTGAACAGTTGTGGCGGGCTGAATTTTACCAGTTTCGGGAGGATATCGTTGCCCTGTGGTAGCGGTGGCACTAGCATATTGCAGGGAGCATCTGAATGGTTGCGGGTCTTTGTGTTGATTCGCCCGGCAGGCGGAAGCTTCGATAATAATTCCATCAGACCTGGGGATAGTAGATGGAGCAGGCCAATAATAATGACTTCGGCCAACAACGGATCCGGCAGCTGTTATCCGGTGTCCCGTTTTTCAATGAAATTGCCCGTGATGATCAAAGCGAATTTGCCCAGCTTGAGCAGAATACCCGCCTTTGGGTAGCCGGTTCCGGTGACACTGTGATTCGTGCCGGGGATGTGGATTCCACCCTGTATTTCCTGCTGCGAGGGCAGCTTGAGGTGCTATCTGATACGACTGGAGACGCGCCGCTTTATTACGTATCGCCGGGGGAGGTTTTTGGCACTCTTTCCATGTTGCTCGGTACTCCCCGCAGCGCCACGATCAAGGTGTCAGAGACGGCCCGCGAAGCGGTATTGGTGAGCCTGGATTTCAATGAATTCAACGAGGATGACAGCCCTTATTCATTGAGTACCCGGCTGGCGTTCTTCCACATGATCGTTCACCACATCCGCTGGACCCTGGAAGTCAAACGTATGCAGTCGCCGGACCATGAGCTGGTCCAGTCCATGCGCAAGCTACCGGTGTTTCATGGAGAAAAAGGCACCCGGGAAGAACTGGCCGCCCTCAAGGTTCAGGCCCAGGGACTGGCGGAGCTACTATGTCGCTGGAACGAGGAAGGGCCGGAAGGGACAGGGGCGTTGCAGCTCACTTGAAGGCAGTGAATAGTTAACAGTTTCGCGGAACAGGTTTTCTGTTTTGTGAACGTAAGAGGCCGCGTCCAGGGGATGGACGCGGCCTCTTACGTTTCAGTCAGGGATGCGCCGGCACGCGCGCTATTAGCTATTAGCTATTAACTGCCTTTCTGATCGACCTTAACCGCCAGCACATCACAATGCGCCCCCGGTACCAGGCCGCGGGCAGTTGAGCCCAGTAGCAGGGCCAGGCCGCTGCGGGTGTGGCTGCCTACCACGATCAGGTCGGCGTCCAGTTTGTCGGCCTGATCGAGGATGGTCTTCTCGATGGAACCCAGCTCCACATGGACATTATCGGCGGGTATCTGGTAGCGGCCGGCATAGGTGTCGGCGGTTTCCCGTGCCTGTGTCATTAGCCCGCTTTGCAGGTCGGTCACATCCATGGGCACATCGGCGCCATAGGCCAGTGCCAGTGGCTCGATCACATGGATCAGATGCAACTCTCCGTCGTTGCCGGAGAGCACCCCGGCCGCCCGGGATAGCACCTGGGCAGACTCGTCACTGCAATCAATGGCGACCAGAATTCGGCGATAGGGGCTTGTCACGGTTCTCTCCCTGAAATGGTGTCTTTTCCGCAGTATAACGCTCTTTGGGCGGCTTGCCAGAACCTGTTTCTCACTGGGAGGGTTGCCCAAGACCCTCTCTCTGGTCTACTACTAAAAAAGGACGGTCGGTGACAGCAGAGCTTGACCCGGCCATACCGGCGCTGTCTAAATAGCGCCCGAAGAAGACTGGCGCCGCCTGTGTGACCGCCATATCGGGGCACTGTAGTCGGTGCGCTCTGTTCAACAAACCGCCGCCATTGAGAACCTGAGAATGGGAAAAACTCTTGTTATTGTGGAGTCGCCTGCCAAGGCCAAGACCATCAACCGCTACCTGGGCGACGACTTCGTAGTGAAGTCCAGCGTCGGCCACGTACGCGATCTGCCGGTCAGTGGTGGCTCCAAGAAGAGCACCCCTCAGGAACGCGCCAAGGAAGCGGCCTACACCCGCTCCCTGCCCAAGGAGGAGCGCGAAGCCTATAAAAAGAAGAAGGCCAAGGCCCAGTTGATCAACCGTATGGGCGTGGACCCGGAACACGGCTGGAAGGCCCATTACGAGATTCTTCCCGGCAAGGAAAAGGTGATTGATGAACTCAAACGTCTTGCCGCGAAAGCCGACCGCATCTATCTCGCAACGGATTTGGACCGCGAAGGGGAGGCGATTGCCTGGCACCTGCGGGAAGTGATCGGTGGTGACGATACCCGCTTTGACCGGGTCGTCTTCAACGAAATCACCAAGAAAGCCATCCAGGCCGCCTTCGAGCAGCCCGGCAAGCTGGACCTGAGCCGGGTGGAAGCCCAGCAGGCTCGCCGCTTCCTGGACCGGGTGGTGGGCTTCATGATCTCGCCGTTACTGTGGGAAAAGATTGCCCGTGGCCTGTCCGCCGGCCGGGTGCAGTCCGTCGCCGTGGAACTGGTGGTGGAGCGTGAGCGGGAAATCCGTGCCTTCATCCCGGAAGAATTCTGGGAAATGCACAGCGATACCCACAGCGAGCAGGGTGAAGCCCTGCGTCTGGAAGTGGCCAAACACAAGGGCGTGAACTTTCGCCCGGACAATGGTGACGACGCGGAGCAGCACCGCCAGGCGTTGCAGCAGGCCGGCACCCTCACCATCAGCCAGCGCGAGCAGCGACCCACCCGGTCGAAGCCTTCTGCACCCTTTATTACCTCCACCCTGCAGCAGGCAGCCAGCACCCGCCTCGGTTTCGGGGTGAAGAAGACCATGATGATGGCCCAGCGCCTTTATGAGGCCGGCCATATCACCTATATGCGTACCGATTCCACCAACCTGAGCAGTGATGCGGTAGCCGCCTGCCGAGAATGGATTGGCGAGAAGCTGGGTGACAAATACCTGCCCGAGAAGCCGCTGTCCTACAGCAGCAAGGAAGGCGCTCAGGAAGCTCACGAAGCGATCCGCCCCTCTGACTGTCTCTTATAC
>OJBR01000284.1_pt1 | contig 26373 bp, 20 predicted proteins | sample 1591161 | NCBI WGS metagenome assembly OJBR01 (sample SAMN05416803, study PRJEB24817) | seawater metagenome | isolation source: Sea water | place: Canada:Atlantic | collected 2013-07
ACTGTTCACTGTTCACTGTTCACTGTTCACTGTTCACTGTTCACTGTTCACTGTTTGCGCCAGGCACGCAGCCGCAATGGCCATCGAACCGTGCGCTGTGTATTCCCCCAGGCTTGTCTTAGCCTTGGTGCGAAGTCGTCCAGCGGGTTCTCCCCGGCTCGGGCGGCCTGAACCAGAGCGGACCAGGTGTCCAGATAGCCGAGCATGTCGGTGGCGGACCAGCTAAGGCTGATGGTGTCACCAGGGTAGGGCAGTGCCGGCCAGGGCAGATCGGCGTCCGGGTAGCCGGCGATCACCTGGGCCCTTTCAGGGGGCCACCAGGGCGCTAGCGGGCCGTCGTGAAAGTCCCGGATCATGCCTTCCAGTCCTGCCACCTCACAGATCCCGTAACTGATCAGCGCCAGCACGCCGTTGGTGCGCAGGGTGCGTTCCGCTTCGGCCTGAAAGACAGCTTGATCAAACCAGTGGTAAGCCTGGGCGACGGTAATCAGGTCCAGGCTGGCGTCTGCCAGCGGTAATCGTTGGGCCATGCTGACCAGATAGTGGCTCCGCGAGGCCGGGGCTGCCAGCAACTGCTCATGGCTGATGTCGGCACCTAGCACCTGCTGGAACCAGGGCTCCAGGCCCTGGCTGGCTTGTCCGCTGCCGCAGCCCAAATCCAGGGCACGATCATGGCCAGCACTCTGATTGCTCAGCCATTGGAAAAGGGAAGGGGGGTAAGTGGGGCGAAACTGCTGGTATTGACTGCCGCGCTGAAACAGCGATTCAGTCACTGAAAAAACCGTCATCGTCGAAGTGGGCAGACCACAGTCGGCCATCCGCCCGTTCCAGATCCAGGGCAATACCTGCCAGGAGCTGGCCTTCCGGAGCCGCACACCATGCCACAGTGCCGTAGAGATGATAGGTGCCGTGCTCTTCGAGCAGGGCCACCCACAGCTCCACATCGGTATTGGGCTTGATCGGAGCAGGCAGCTCAATGCTGATGCCCGCTAGAGAGACATCGTGTGTGGTCAGATACAGACGATCAGCGGGATCCAGAGAGCCTGACTGGCTGGGTAGCAGGGTTAGCGCCAGGTTTTCTTCACGTGAGGTGCGGGGGAAGCGACGATTGTCCATTGCCGTTGCCATAGGATTTATCCGTAAATCATTCTGTCGACGGCATAGGCGGCAATCGCCATGGTGGCGACTACCCCTGCCAGGAACAGCAGGAACAGCAGGGCGGGTTTAACCGTTTTCGGCAAGGGTTCGGTTTCCCGTGGAGTGCGGGTCTCCTGCGTTTTACTCATCAGCCATCTCCCTGATTTGTGTGGATACTTTACAGTATCAGCTATCCGCCGACGATAGGAAACTGGTATCGAATCAGGCTGCTACTTGAGTGTTGGATTGTCGGCCGAATGCCAGACAAAAAAGAAGGAGCCCTGAGGCTCCTTCTTTGGTGGGTTGAGATCAGCGCGGAATTTAGCCGCCAATCTCGATCTTCTGGAACATGTACTCATGCACCGAATCGGACATCAACGGTAGATAAGATACCAGCAGCAGCGCTGTCAGCATCACCGCGATGGGAAGCAGGAACTTCTCATAGCGACGGAAGAAGCTGCCTTCCTTCAGCTTGGCCGATTCTACCTCGGCTTCGCCGACTACCTGTCTCGTCAGCAAGTGGTTGAGTGCCACCGGTGGTGACAGATAACCCAGCTCAAAGGCTACCAGGGTAATCATCCAGAAGTGCAGCGGCGCAATGCCGTTGTCGAAGGCTATCTGTGCAATGGTGGCATTCACCAGGATCACCGCCCCGTAGGGGTCCATGATCATGCCGATGATCACCATGGTCACTACCAGCAGGGTCATGGCCAGCCAGACGTTGGCGAAGGTTTCCGGCAGGTTCTCCATGACACCGGAGCGCTCGATGATGCCGCCTACGCTTACGGACAGTGCCATCAGCATCAGCAGGGCACCAATATGGCCGGTGGTCTCGTTGGTGGCAAAACGCAGAGAGGTCTCCAGTTTTTCGCCAACCCCTTTCTCCGGTTCGTAATGGGTGTCGATATGCGGCTTTTTCATGAAGTACTGCAGCAATACCGCACCCCCGAGGAACAGGTTGCGCCACAACAGCCCCCAGAACAGGGACTCCAGATCCTCGGCGGAGGTGCCGGTGGGAATATTGCCAGCTTCCAGCATCGCATTGATGCCTACCAGGTTGTACATGGAGTACGCCAGGAGAGGAACCAGTACCACAGTAAACAAATGCAGGGATTTAGTGCTCAATTTCTCGTAGATGAGAATGGAAAGCAGCATTACCGGCAGGATGATTGGTGCATAGTTTTCGTTAAGCTCGGTATCCAGCAGGTCCCGGAAGAACACCAGCACCGTACCCATGATGATCACATAGGGCAGCAGTGGAACAAGGCGCTTGATGCTGGCCGGCACGGCTTCGGAGAAGGGGGCAATTCGGGCCGCTTCGGTCCGCGCAAACTGGCTGTAGATGAAGAACAGCAGCAGCGACAGGCCGAAGATCTTCAAGCCTGAGGTGAACAGTTCGTCCGTGGTTACGGAGTTGTTCAGGGCGGCAATGATGACCACCAGCAGACAGGGACGCAGTACCACACCCATGGAACCTGACATGGCAGTGGCAGCAAGAGCCAGCTGCTTGCGGGCGCCGGCACGGATCAGCTCGTTGTAGATAGTGGCACCGGCAGCAATAACGAAGATACCGGAGGCGCCGGTAAAGGCGGTAGGAATCGCAGTAACGGCGAGTACCACAAAGCACATCAGTTCCGGGGACATTTTCCACGGACGCAGTACATCAAACACCAGATGGGCCATCTTGGTCTGGCGCAGCATCATACCGATCCAGATGTACAGAGCCAGGCTCAGGAACAGGGTGGACAGTTCCATCATCATGCCCAGGTAGACACTGATACCGTGGTAATAGCCCTGGCTGACGAACTGGATGCCTGCGGTGATACACATGAAGCTGTACAGCGGAATGGTCAGCAGGGCTTTGCCCCAGCTACCGCCTTCTTCCAGATCCTTGGGGGGCTTGACCAACTGCCAGAGCGCGGCCAGGGACAGCAACGCGAAACCAGCGATCCAGAACTGGTGAAGATAGAAGTGGTTGACCTGAACCCCGTCGGCCATGGCGCTGACTTCTTCGCCACGGTAAATCCAGGCAGACATCAGCAACATCACATTGGCGGAAAGCTGGCCAAGACTGGAAACGAAATGGTCCTTGCGGGTCTGTGCCGGACGCAGGGAAATATGGTGACGTGTCAGGGTGGCTGTGGCAGCACAGATAATCACCAGAATACAGAGCAGCAGTCGCTTGTAGTGGCCTAGCGTGGTCACGATCTTGGCCACACCGCCTTCCAGGGTCCGGAATGCAATGACCCCAGGGGTCACTTTCTCCTGCACCATGGTGTAGGTGGCCCATTTCTCTCGGCAAATCTGCTGCGAGGATTCCAGCGAAGTACGCAGGGCGTCTTCGTTGACCTCGGTGCCGAACATGCCGGCAAGAGGGTCATCTGCCATCTGTTGTTTCTTTCTGATGATGGCTTTTTCCAGCTGTTCATCAATATTGGCGTCTGGATTACAGGTCGGTTCCTGGAGAATGCCAGCACCCCGTAACTGGAAGTAGCCTTCCCAGGTATTTTCACCAATTTTCAGCAATTGAGAGTGAATGACTTCCCCTGACGCGAGAAATACCGTCAGCAACAGGAGAATCAGGGTTGGTAGCGATGACAACCATTCACCGACGGAACGGTTCGCCACTTTCATAGAAGAAGGTTTGTCCATTGTGCACCCGGTTATTGTTATACCGTCTTGGATTGGGGGAAGAGGCAACCCATGGGCCCTCAAAGCCTTTTGCCGCATTCCAGGACAGTGTAAACACCTTGACTACCCGGCAGACGCAGGCCGGGTGACAGAAGTAGGTTGCTAGGGAAAACGGGGCCGCGAGACCCCGCTTGAATCTTTATAGGCTTACTCGACCGGATTAACGCATTCCGCGCGGGAAGGCTCTTCCTTGCAGCGCACCTTGCGTAGCAGGGACATCATGTCCTTGCTGTAAACGCCATCATTGGTCAGTGCAATACGGGCTTCGCGCATCATTTCGTCATAACGCAGCTTGTCGGCCTCGGGGATGCGAATCCACCACTTCTTGTCGACTTCGTTGTTGGCGTTCTCAATGACGGTCATGGCACGGTCGAACTGGCCGAGCATGTACTTACGGGAGCTGTTTGCAAAACCGTCCGGGAAGCGGTCTTTCTTCAGGATCACCTGGGCGGTCAGCTGGCCAAGCACGTAGTCGATCATGCCGCCGTCCGGCTGCATGCCCTTGTACAATTCCAGCGCGGAGTAGGCAGCAATGGGGGCAAAGCAGATGTCCACAGAGCCGTTGTTGAAACGGCCGGAGAAGTTGGTGATGTCAGACATTACCGGAGACATGCCAACACGGGACGCCATGCTGGCCTGGGCGCTGTCGTATTCCAGTACGGCGATGGATTTGCCGGACAGCTCGCTCACAGTGTCGATGGTGCGATCTTTCACAAACAGGTAGGCGGCACCCATGGGAGCAATGCCGCCCACTTCGTAGGGACCGGAAACCAGTTTCTCATTGATGGACGGGTTGCCGCTGGCCAGCACGGTTATGACGGTTCGCATGGCGTCATAGGAGGGGATGGCACCGATGGAGTCCAGGCTGCCGGTGTAGTTATTGAATTGGCGGCCACGGATACCGGTGAGCACGGCAGCATCACACTGGCCAGCTTTCAGATCCTCGGAGGCGATTTTCTCGTCAGTGTAGGGCTTCAGCTCCAGGTCAACACCCCAGCCGAGGGCTGCGGTCTTGTAATCCTTCATGATGTTATAGATGTCACCGTTGGCGCCGATGATGTCAAACACACACATGGTCCGCTCTTCAGCGGCCTGGGCAGGGCTGAATGTCAATGCAAGTGCAGCAGTGGCTGCAGTGGTAAACGCCTTCAAATAGCGCATGGCTTGTCTCCTGGTTACTTCTTAATCTAATTCAAAGCGGCCCCAACCGGGGCCGCAAACAGGCTTACAGCAAATCGTCAATATTGATCGCCGGTCCAGACTTGGCGGCGTCATCCCAGAAACTACCGAGACCACCAATAGGGGTGCGCTTACCGGTATTTTCTGTCCATTCCCGGTCGGAGATGCCAGTAACGATGAAGCCGGCAATGGCATCCATCATGGCATATTCCGGGTCCAGGTTTTGGTCGTTGGCGGCAAAGTCACGAATGGCTTTGCGCATACGTTCGTCATCGCCTTTGCTGAAGGCGCTCATGGCATACAGGGCACTGCCCAGACGAACGCCACCGTCAAAGCCGGCTTTGGCGGACGCTTCCAGTTCTTTCCATGGCTCGGCATTGGGCGGAGCCAGCATCGGCAACAGGTTCCAGACAGCAGCACGGGCACCGCGTGGCACACCCCACCACTTGTCGTTCTCCAGGCACTTCATGTTTCGCTCAACCTTGGCAGCCAGATCGCGGGGTACACCCACGGCGCCATCGGATGCGCCATCATTGAGCAGGGCCTGGACACCGGAGATATTGCCGACCATCCATACCAGTTCGTCGAAATCGGTTTTCAGCTTGGGACATTCGCCTTCTTTCTGTTCACCAAAGGCGGTGAGCATGTTCTGGTAGGCGGTATACTGTCGCTGTGCTGCAACCGCAGACCAGCGCTTCTGCTCGATGCGGGCGTCCTGGGCTTCGTTCACATTGCCATCCTTCACAGCACGCATGTAGCGCAACTCGGCATCGATGGCGATCTGTTCGGCACAGGTGGCGGCCGTGGTGAAGACCATGGCACCCAGCTTCTCGGGGTGAGAACCGACGCGTTCAAAGGCCATCAGCAGCGGAGTCTGGGCTTCGCCGGTGACACAGGCCATGCGTACATCATCAAACGTGAGCATGTAGGGAAGCATTTCGGAGCGGCCGAAGCTGATCAGCACGTCCCCGGTTGTCTTGTAGATGACGCCACAGCCTTGCAGAGCCAGGATGGCGCCCCCTACCAGGGCCAGACGGGAATGTCGTAGCATTTTTGTCAAGGTCAGAGAACCCATTCTAAAGCTCCTTGTTATTGTTCTCGAATTAGCGGATTCAAAGGTACGAAAGTCCGTCCATTGGCACAAGCGGCAATTACAAAAAAGCCTGCAAGCAATTACAAACAATAAATTTGCTTTATGATGGAATACGTTACGTTGTGCAGCGCACCCACCAGGAAAGTAAGACTTTATTATGACCGACCATACTGATATCAAAGACATGAAGGCCTGGCTGGCAGGCGAGAGAAGCGGTGTTTCTCTGGCCATGAATACGGCCCGTGGCGGCTGGCGGATACTGGAGACGATCGGGGTGGTCGGTCGCCAGGGGTTAAGCTGGATGCTCGGCGATCGCCCGCCAGTACCGGCTTTGCTGCGCACGACCTTTGAATCCCTAGGTACCACCTACATCAAGCTTGGGCAGTTTATTGCCAGCTCGCCGTCGATTTTCCCGGAAGAGTATGTCGAGGAATTTCAGCGCTGCCTGGACCGTACCCCGGCACTGCCATTTCACTATATTCGCGAAACGATCGAGAAAGAGTTGGGTGGATCGCTGGAGTCTCTATATCAGTCTGTCGACCCAAAGCCATTGGCCAGTGCGTCTATTGCGCAGGTTCATGCGGCGAAGCTCAAAAACGGCCAGGACGTGGTGATCAAGGTTCAGCGGCCCGGTGTCCGTAATGTGCTGCTGACGGATTTCAACTTTCTCTACTTTGCTGCCCGGGTTACCGAGCGGCTGGCGCCAGGTCTGTCGCGCTCCGCCATTTCCGGTGTGATCGAGGAGTTGCAGGCCGGCATGCTGGAGGAGTGCGACTTCATCAAGGAGGCTCACAATCTCCAGGCGTTCAATGCTTTCCTGCGTGACACCGGCAATACCTCGGCTGTCGCGCCGGATCCGGTCATGTCTCACACCACCGGCAAGGTGCTGACCATGGAGCGCTTCTTCGGGGTGCCCCTCACCGACATGAATGTGCTCAGGCAATATACGGATGATCCGGCGCAAACTCTGATCTCTGCACTGAATACCTGGTTCTCCAGCCTGATGCTGTGCGATTTCTTCCATGCGGATGTGCATGCTGGCAATTTGATGTTGCTGGAAGACGGTCGGGTGGGATTCATCGACTTTGGTATTGTCGGCCGGATCCGCCGTGAGGCATGGGATGGCATGGCCAAATTCTTTGATGCCATCGGACGTGGTGATGTTCGCCAGATGGCGGAGGCCATGGCGATCATTGGCATGACCCGGGAAGAGGTGGATGTGGATGCGCTGGCGCGGGATATCGAAAGCCTGCAAGGGGCGCTTGGCCAGGTCGATCCGTCTGCTCTGGTGCAGGCCGACCGCAACGACAAGGAAGTGAACCGCTTGCTGATGGATCTGGTGAAAATCGGTGAGGGCCACGGCATTCGTTTCCCTCGCGAATTCGCCCTGCTACTCAAGCAGTTCCTCTACTTCGATCGTTATGTGCAGGTGCTGGCACCTGAAATGGATATGTTCAGTGATAATCGCGTCGATATGTTCGGCGCGATTGATGATATGCCGGGCGGTTTTCTGCACTAAAAGCAGCTAGCTACAAGCTGCACTGGTAGGGTAGGCAAAGGTTGGAATGTTCCTCGTGCTTCGTCATTTCTACGAAGCCGCTGTAGGAGCGGCGCTTGAGCCGCGAATCGCGCTTGCGCGGAAATCGACCGCAGGGCGATCAGACATTTGAGTGTTCGACAGGTCTTTCCAGAAAGAACGGCGGCTAGGTTTCTCCTTTGCCGCCTCGCTCGCTACGCTCGGTTCGCCATGCAAGCATGGGCTCCTACAACCTTTACTGGACCGCCTACAAGTAACTTCATGGAAAAACCTCGGGCAGGGCGCCGCGTGCTTTGCAAGTCCCTGCCGCGTCGCAGCTAGAAGCTTATAGCTCGTAGCTGCTTTTCACTCCACCGGATCCGCACATTCCCCTTTCGACGGATTGAGTTTGCAGCGAATCTTGCGTTGCAGGGTCAGCATGTCCGCATCGTAGTAGCCTTTTTCGCGCAAGGTCAGGCGAGCTTCCTGCATCATGGTTTCGTATTCGCGTTTGTCCGCATCCGGGATGTCGATCCACCAGCGGTCCGGTACCTTGGCCGCTTCCTGGTCCAGCCGCTCTTTGATCAGGTGGTAGCTGTTGAAAAACTCTTCGCGAACCAGCTGTGCCACCTCGTTGGGGAATTTATCCTTGCGGCCGATCAGTTGCATGGTGATCTGCGCCAGCGGGTAGTCGATGATGCCGCCGTCCGGTGACATGCCCTTGTAAAGTTCCAGCACCTCGTAGGCCACCAGTGGGGCGGCCAAGACATCGACGACGCCGTTGTTGAACTTGTTAGGGGCAGAGACGATATCGGAGGCGACAGGGGTGGCGCCGATTTGCGAGACCATTTCCGCTTGGGTCGGGTCATAGTCGAGGACGGCTACCCGCTTGCCCGCTGCATTGGCCAGGGTGTTGATGGTTCTGTCGTTAACGAACACATAGGCGCCACCAGCAGAGGCCAGGCCGAGAATGACGTATTCGCCACTCACCATCTTGTCGGCAGACTTGGGGCTGGCCATGACCTGCAGCAGGATTCTCATATGCTCGTCGCTGGGTACGCCGCCGATGGAATCAATGGTGCCGGTGTACTTGTTGAAAAGACGACCGCGCAGGCCAGTGATCAGGGCAGCATCGCAGACGCCAGCCTTCAGGTCTTCCACTACCACGCTTTCGCTGGTGTAGGCTTGAATATCCAGGTCCACACCGTATTCCAGCAGACGGGTGCGCTGGTCTTCGGCAGCTTTATAGATCGGTCCTGCGCGACCGGCGATATCCCAGATGCAGATGCGTCGTTTGAGGGGTTCGCCCATGCTGAAGCCGGCCACTTTCTGCATCGCGTCGATGCGATCGTCGAGGCTGCGGCTCTGGTCGTAGGCGATGGCGCGCAGCTTCTCAGCGAGCTCGGGGGTGAGCGATACACCAGGGGCAAACTTTTCCAGTTCCGCCTGTTGTGCTGGCGTCAGATTCAGTTGGTTGTCTGCCTGGGCGATCAGGGCGCCGATCAGCAGGGGAAGAATGAGCAGATGGCGAAAAAATGTCACGCAAGCCTCCATGGGCATTTTATTGTTTGAACCGGAAGTTGTTGCTTCAGGTTGAACGCCCATTGTGACAGTCGTGACCGATGAGTCGCTGGCTGGCCAGCCGGGATGGCTGGCCGCGATGCCAACGATGATATTGCTGCGTAATCCTTATTCCGTATCCTGGCTGCATTCGGGGCGCTGAGGATCCAGCTTGCAACGAATACGTTTCATGATCTTCAGCATGGTGGCGTCGTAGTAGCCGGTTTCGCGCAGTTTCAGACGCGCGGCGCGCATCATGCTGTCATATTCCTGTTTTTCATGTTGATCCACGTCGATCCACCAGGTTGCCGGGATCTGTCCCGCTTCTTTTTCCAAGGCGCTCTGGATAGACGAAAAGCTGTCTGCTGCCACTTCCCGGATCACTGCCGCGAATGCGGGAGGAAAACGATCAGTTTGACCAATCAACTGGGCGGTGAGCTGAACAATGGGGTAATCAACGATGCCACCGTCGGGTTCCATACCCTTGTAAAGTTCCAATACCTGATAAGCAACGAGAGGTGCGGGCAGTACATCCACGCTGCCGTTGTTGAACTGGTTGGGGGCCGTGGCAAGGGTAGTAGCCACCGGGGTGGCACCAATCTGTGCAACCATCTTCGACTGGCCGGGATCGAAATCCAGTACGGCAATCTTTTTCCCTGCGACGCGCTCCAGTGAATTCAGCCTCTTGTCATTGACAAATAAATAGGCGGCGCCGGCGGGGGTAACTGCCAGAGTCTGATATTTGTTGCTGACCATGTTTTCGCTGAGCTGAGGCAGAGCGATGGATCGCATCAGCATATCCATATGCTTCAGCGACGGTAGGGCGCCGATGGCATCGATAGTACCGCTGAAGCGGACGAACTGGCGGGCGCGAAAACCGCTCATCAGGGCAGCGTCGCATTGACCGTTTTTCAATGATGCGACCATGGCACCTTCGTTGGTAAAGGCCTCCAGGCTGATATCAATTTTATAGCGGAGCAAATCCAGGCGCAGGTTGGTGGCGCCGTTGAAAATGGGGCCGGAGCGACCGGACAGATCCCACAAACAGATATGACGCTTGAGCATATCGTCCGGGCCCAGGCCCATTTCCTCACGCGCTTCCGTCAGGTGTTTTTCCTGCTTGGGAGTCAGTGTCAGAGCCTGACTGGTGCAAGCCAGAGACAGCAGGGCCGAGCCCAGAAGGCTGGTAATAAGGGTGCGATAATTCCCCATGACGCTTCCTTTGTCATTCGTTGTCATGCTTATAGCATGTAGAAGGGGAGGGAAGTTTTACCGCCTGTATGACAATTGTACGCGGCGTCTGGTGGCGCCGCGTAATGCCCGCTTCAACGTCAGCTCAAGTGATGCTGCATTCCGAGCGGGTGGGGTCGAATTTGCAGCGTATTTTGCGCTGCAGATCCAGCATGTCGCTGCTGTAGTATTTCTGCGCACGCAGTGCATCGCGGGCATCCTGCATCATCACTTCGTATTCCCGCTTGTCCTTGTCAGGAATAGCGATCATCCAGCGCTCAGGCACTCGGCGTGTTTCCACTTCAATGCGCTTTATCACGTCTGGGTAGGCTTCAAAGGAGGCCTCACGAATCAATTGCGCCACCTCATTGGGAAACTTGTCCAGGCGACCGATCAACTGCATGGAAAGTTGTGTTAGCGGATAGTCGACCACGCCACCATCCGGACTCATGCCTTTATACAGTTCGAGAATTTCATAGGCGACCAGCGGGGCGGGCAGAATATCGATCTGGCCGTTGTTGAACTTGTTGGGAGCGCTGACGATATCGGTGGTAACGGGGGTAGCACCGATGGCCGCCACCATTTCTGCCTGGGTTTCATCATAATCGAGAACGGCAACCCGTTTGCCGGCAGCCTTGGCCAGGGAGCTGATGCTTCGGTCGTTAACAAAAATATGTGCGGCACCCGCCGGGTAGATGCCCATCACCACATAATCCCCCTGTACCATGTGACCAGCCTGTTTCGGATGAGCCATCACTTTAAGTAAGGTTTGCATATGCTTCTGGGACGGCACTGCGCCAATGGCATCCACACTGCCGCTGTAAAGATTGAACTGGCGAGCACGCAATCCGCTCATCAGGGCAGCATCGCAACGGCCGGCCTTGAGCTCATCCACCATGACGGTTTCGTTGGTGTAAGGCACCAGATCCAGGTTGATGCCGTATTCCAGGGCCAGCGCCCGTTGCTCCATAGCCGCATTGAATACCACGCCGTTACGCCCGCCGATATCCCAGATGCAGATGGTCCGTTTGAGGGTGCTGCCGGCGGGCATCTGATCCAGTCCCACCATCTGGCTGATGGCTTTAAGTCGGCTGCGAACCGGCATCTCTCTGGTGTAAAACACATCCTCGAGCTTTTCGAGGGTGGAGTCATTCAATGTGATGCCGGGCAGTAGTGCCTGGAGTTGCTGCTTTTGAGCTTGTGTCAGGTTGGCCGCGCTCAGTGATGAACACAGCAGACTGACTAGAAAGAAAAGGGTAATGGGGGTGCGCATGGTGATCTCCCTGATGCCGCATTCTTGTTATAGATAATACATTTATCACGCGCTGGCAGGATAAGGGAGAGCTTTGGCGCAGGGGGTGACCGCGTTACGGCAATCCCCGTCGAAAGGGTCAATGGTGGAGCGAGTTGAAAGTTCAAAGTTTAAAGTTGAAACGCGGGCAGGGCCGGGGGTTCATTTCAGTCCAGTGCCCGCGCTGCATTTGGCCGCTGGCACTGGACCGGACAGAGACGGTCCAAACGTGATCGCGCCTTTTCAACTTTGAACTTTTAACTTTCAACTCAGAGTTTTTACTTAGGCTGCGCGTCGATGGATTCCCCGTTCACATCGCGGCTGTCCGGGCCGAGCAGGAACAGGTAGGGGGCCATGATCTCGTCCGGGGTTTTCAGTGTCTGCGGGTCCTCGCCGGGGTAGGCCAGCGCGCGCATGTCGGTGCGGGTGCCGCCGGGGTTGAGGGTGTTGACGCGAATGTTGCTGGTGTTCTCCAGCTCTTCGGCCAGCACCTGTGCCAGGTTTTCGGTGGCGGCCTTGGAGACGGCATAAGCACCCCAGAAGGCGCGGCCCTTGCGACCAACACTGGAGGAGGTGAACAGCAGGCGAGCATCGTCGCTGGCACGCAATAGCGGCAGCATGGCCTGGGTCAGGTAGAAGGCGCTGTTCACGTTCACCTGCATGACCGAGTCCCAGGTGCCGACACCGTAGCGCTCCAGCGGAGTGATGTCGCCGAGCACGGAGGCGTTATGCAGGATGCCGTCCAGGCGTCCGAATTCCTTGTCGAACAGGCCGGCCAGTTCCTGGAAGTCTTCCGGGCGGGCCACCGCCAGATTCACCGGTGCCAGGGCTGGCTCCGGGCCGCCAGCGGCCTTGATCTCGTCGTAGACCTTTTCCAGCTTTTCCGGGGTGCGTCCCAGCAGGATCACGGTGGAGCCGTGGCGAGCCAGGGTCAGGGCGGCGCTGCGGCCGATGCCGGCGCCCGCGCCGGTGACAAGGATAATGCGATCCTTGAAAGCATCGGCGGGGCATTGGTAAGCCAGTGCTTGTGCATTCACGGATGATAATTCGCTCATGCGGTACTCCTTGTGTTCATCGTTTGCAGCAGAGGCAACAGATCGCTGCCCTGTTCCAGATAATAATCGGCCTGCCAGTCGTGGGGGTCATCATCCGCGTCGATATAACCGAAGGCCGCCACGGCGGTGGCCATACCGGCATTCTGGCCAGCCTGGATATCACGCAGATGGTCGCCCACGTAGAGGCAGTGGGCCGGGGTTACGCCGTCCTGGCGAGCCGCCATCAGCAACCCTTCCGGGTCCGGCTTGCGCTGTTTTACATGGTCCGGGCAGATTGCCGCGCTGACGCGCTGGTCTAGATGCAGGCCCGCCAGCACCGGCCCGGTGAACCGTGACGGCTTGTTAGTGACGATGCCCCAGGGCAGACCATTGGCATCCAGCCAGTCCAGCGTCTCTGCCATGCCGGGAAACAGGCAGGTATCCACAGCCAGATGCTGCTCGTAGGCGTTCAGAAGTTCATCCAGTAGCGGCGGAAATTCGGTATCCTCCGGCCCTGCGCCAAAACCAAGCTCGGTGAGCGCGCGGGCACCGTTGGAGACATTGGCGCGCACTGCGGAATAGCTGACTTCCGGCCGCCCATGTTGTTTCAGCAGGGTATTGAGCACCGTATAAAAATCCGGAGCGGTATCAATCAGGGTGCCGTCCAGGTCGAAATAAACGGCTTCAAGCTTGTTCATAGATTCTCTCTACAACGCCGCTGCAGGGGCGCCGCTTGAGGCGCGAAACGAGCGAAGCGAGTAACGAGGTTCGAGTTGCGAAAAGCAAAACCTGTCATGTCTTTCGCAACGCGTTACTCGTACCTCGAAACTGTTTTTTCGCGCCTCAAGCGGCGCTCCTACAGGGAAAATTATTCTGCTTTAACCGCGTGCATCAGGTAGTTCACCGACACATCCCGGTTCAGCTTGTACACCTGGGTCAGGGGGTTGTAGACCATGCCGGTGGTGTCTTTCACTTCCAGCCCCGCGTCCCGGGCCCAGCCGGCCAGTTCCGAGGGCTTGATCAGCTTGGCGTATTCGTGGGTGCCCCGCGGCAACAGGCGCAACACATATTCAGCGCCGACAATGGCGAACAGGAAGGCCTTGGGGTTGCGGTTGATGGTGCTGAAGAAAATCTGCCCACCGGGTTTTACCAGGGTGGCGCAGGCGCGAATCACGGATGACGGATCGGGCACGTGTTCCAGCATTTCCAGACAGGTGACCACGTCGTACTGGGCGGGCCGTTCCTCGGCGATCTGTTCCGCCGGAATCTGCCGGTATTCAACCGCTACACCGGCTTTTTCTGCGTGGATGCGTGCCACCGACAACGGCGCTTCACCCATGTCGATACCGGTGACCTCGGCGCCACGCCGGGCCATGCCTTCGGACAGCAAACCGCCGCCGCAGCCGATGTCGATGACTTTCTTGCCGGGCAGGCTGACGCGCTCGTCGATGTAGTTCAGTCGCAGCGGGTTGATGTCGTGCAGCGGGCGGAACTCGGAATTGGGGTCCCACCACTGATCCGCCAGGGCATTGAATTTGGCGATTTCTCCGGCGTCTACATTGGGAATCTGCGGTTGCTGTTCAGTCACGGTCGGCTCCGGCAATTTTTTCCTGCCACTGCTGGGCATTCTTGAGGATCACGGCTTCGTTGAGGGTGGTGAGTTTGCGGTTGTCCATTAAACAGCGCCCTCCCACCCAGGTATGTGTCACCTGATCGCGGCTGGCGGCATAGATCAGTTGCGCCACCGGATCATAGACCGGCTGGGTCTCCAGACGGTTCAGATCCACCGCTACCATATCCGCCTGTTTGCCAATTTCCAGTGAACCGAGTTGGTCGTCCCGGCCCAGGGCGCGGGCCCCGTTCAGGGTGGCCATCTGCAGTATTTCGGCGGCGGGCAGAGCGTCGGCCTGGAGACTGACGCCCTTGCCCAGGAAGGCGGCCATGCGGGCCTCGCCGATCATGTCCAGATCGTTGTTGCTGGCGGCACCGTCGGTGCCCAGGGCCACGTTGACCCCGGCCTTGCGCAGTGTTTCCACCGGTGCAAAGCCGCTGGCCAGCTTCAGATTGGATTCCGGGCAGTGCACGACCTGGGTGCCAGTTTCGGCCACCAACGCAATTTCGTCCTCGGTGAGCTGGGTCATGTGCACCGCCAGCAGACGTGGCGAGAGCAGGCCCAGGTTTTTCAGGCGAGTGAGCGGCCGCTCACCGGTGTTGCCAACTGCCATCTGGATCTCTCCGGCGGTTTCGTGCACGTGCATCATCATCGGCACGTCCAGCTCCTCGGCCAGGGTCAGCACCTTCTGCAGGGGGCCGTCGGACACGGTATAGGGAGCGTGTGGGCCGAAACCGATCTGGATGCGCGGGTCATGGCGCCACTCGTCCATGGCATCGGTGGCCAGGCGCAGGTAGTCCTCCGGCCCGGCGCCCATGGGCGTGGGGAAATCCAGAATCGGGCAGAACAGGCTGGCGCGCAGGCCGGCTTCCACGGTGGCGCGTGCGGCGCTGGCCGGGAAGAAGTACTGGTCGGCAAAGCAGGTGGTGCCAGAGCGAATCATCTCCGCCGCCGCCAGCCGGGTGCCGTCGAACACAAATTGCTCGCTGACAAACTGGCCTTCCGCCGGCCAGATGTGCTTTTCCAGCCAGGTCATCAGCGGCAGGTCATCGGCGATACCACGCAGCAGGTTCATGGCGGCATGGGTATGGGCATTGATCAGGCCGGGAATCAGCAGGTGGCTGTCCAGCCGGGTGACCGTATCAGCCTGCCATTTTTCGTCGGCCAGGGCGCCGGGCAGCAGGTCGATAATCTGGCCATCTCGGACGACCAGGGCATGGTTTTCCAGTACCTCGGCACTGGGCGCCTTGTCCTGCGCGACCGGGGCAATCCAGCGGGCGTGGACGATCAGGTCAGCCTGATTGTCGCTCATGCATAACTCCTTGCTCGAACTGGGGGCAGTAACCCCCGAATTGTGCGCCGCAGTATAGCGTGTCGCGGTGGATCTTGCCCTGACTGCGTGACGGTAAACTGTTTGCATGTTGGCAAGGGGCGCCATCTTGCGAGCTTCGACGCAGAGATGGCGCCGATACCCTCCAGCTGTGCTATCATCCCGGGCTTTTCCGGGCTTTATAGATCGGAATTCGCAATGGCAGTGGAGTCGGGCAGGGCGAATGTCCCCCGAAATACCTCGGCCTATAAGAACAGACTGCACGGGTGGCCATGGGCACCCCGTGAAATCGGCCCGAAAATGGGCCGGCTTGGGGAAGCCGCAGGGGCTTTCCCAACACCTTGTGGATAGTAAGGATCGCTATGACGGATCTCGCCAGAGAAGTTACCCCGGTCAACATCGAAGACGAACTCAAGCAGTCATACCTAGATTACGCCATGAGCGTAATCGTTGGGCGGGCGTTGCCGGATGTGCGCGATGGCCTCAAGCCGGTGCATCGCCGCGTGCTGTTCGCCATGCACGAGCTGAATAACGATTGGAATAAGGCCTACAAGAAATCGGCCCGTGTGGTTGGTGACGTGATTGGTAAATACCACCCCCACGGTGATTCAGCGGTATACGACACCATCGTGCGGATGGCGCAGCCTTTTTCCCTGCGCTACATGCTGGTGGATGGCCAAGGTAACTTTGGTTCCATCGATGGTGATTCCGCTGCTGCCATGCGTTACACCGAAGTGCGCATGGCCAAGATCGCCCATGAACTGCTGGCGGATCTGGACAAGGAAACCGTGGATTTCGTCGACAACTACGACGGCACGGAACGTATCCCCGATGTGATGCCCACTCGAGTGCCTAACCTGTTGGTCAACGGCTCTTCCGGTATTGCTGTGGGCATGGCCACCAACATTCCGCCCCATAACCTGGGCGAAGTGGTGGATGGCTGTTTGGCACTGATTGATGACGATAGCCTCACTCCGGATGACTTGATGGAATACATCAAGGGTCCAGACTTTCCCACTGCCGGCATTATTAATGGCCGTGCGGGAATCGTGCAGGCTTACCGTACCGGTCGGGGCCGCGTTTATATGCGCGCTCGTGCGGAAATTGAAGCCACCGACAAGAGCGGTAAAGAAGCCATTATCGTCACTGAGATCCCTTATCAGGTGAATAAGGCGCGGCTGATCGAGAAGATCGCCGAGCTGGTGAAAGACAAGAAAATCGAAGGCATCACTGAACTGCGCGACGAGTCTGATAAAGAAGGTATGCGCATCGTGATTGAGCTGCGCCGTGGCGAAAATGCCGAGGTAGTGCTTAATAATCTGTACCAACAGACCCAGATGGAGTCGGTATTCGGTATCAATACTGTGGCCTTGGTAGATGGCCAGCCGAAGATTCTTAACCTGCGTGAACTGCTGGATGCCTTTATCCGTCACCGCAGGGAAGTGGTGACTCGTCGAACCGTTTATGAATTACGTAAAGCCCGCGAAAAGGCTCACCTGCTGGAAGGCCTGGCGGTTGCCCTGAGCAATATTGATCCGGTTATCGAGCTGATCAAGGCCTCACCCAGCGGCGCTGAAGCCAAGGCCAAGCTGTTGGACAAGGGCTGGAAGCCCGGTGACGTGCTGCAAATGTTGGAGCGTGCCGGTGGTGAAAACGCGGCGCGCCCGGATGGCCTGGATGAACAATATGGCCTGGTTGATGGCCTTTATCACCTGAGCCCGGAACAGGCCCAGGCGATTTTGGACCTGCGCTTGCAGAAGCTGACCGGTCTGGAACGGGAAAAACTGATCAATGACTATCAGGAGCTGCTGGAGCAGATCGCTGAACTGCTGAAGATTCTCGGTAACCCCGAGCGTCTCATGGAAGTGATCCGCGAAGAACTACAGGCGGTCCGTGAAGAATACGCTGACGAGCGCCGTTCCGAGATCGTTGCGTCCCGTCAGGACTTCAGCATGGAAGACCTGATTGCTGAAGAAACCGTGGTGGTGACCCTGTCCAACGGTGGTTATGCCAAAATGCAGCCCATCGACACCTACCGTGCTCAGAAGCGTGGTGGTCGCGGCAAGTCTGCGGGCCAGCTAAAAGATCAGGATTATGTGGAGCACCTGCTGGTAGCCGGCACCCACGATACCCTGTTGCTGTTTACCAATGCGGGCAAGGTGTTCTGGTTGCGTACCTTTGAGTTGCCTCAGGGGGGCCGGGCATCGCGTGGCAAACCAATTGTTAACCTGCTGCCGGCATTGGGTGCTGACGAACGTATTACCGCTATTTTGCGTCTGGATGCCGACATGGTGCGCCAGCAGAAAGCCGGTGGCGAAGAAGACATTGTTGATGTAGATGACGCCGCTGACGTAATCGAAGACGAGACAGATAGTGATGTTGAGGTTGAGGGTGAAGTCGAGGCGGTGACTGATACCGTTCCTGGACCCTTTATCTTCATGGCCACGTCCAGCGGTATCGTTAAGCGGACCGCCCTGGCCAACTTTGCCCGTCCACGCAGCTCCGGTTTGATTGCGGTGAAATTGCAGGAAGGCGAACATCTGGTGAACGTGGCCATTACTCAAGGCCACGAAGACATCATGCTGGTTGCCCGCAACGGTAAAGCCGTGCGTTTCCATCAGTCCAAAGTGCGTGTTATGAGCCGTCTGGCTCGTGGTGTGCGGGGTATCAAGCTGGCCGAAGGGGTGGACGTTATTTCCCTGATTGTGCCGGAAGAAAATGGCCAGATTCTTACCGCCTCTGAGCACGGTTATGGCAAGCGTACCCCGCTCACTGACTATCCCACCAAGGGGCGTGGCGGCCAAGGTGTGATTGCCATGGTGATCAACGAGCGAAACGGTGAGCTGGTGGGCGCCACTCAGGTGTTTGGCGAAGAAGACATCATGCTGATTTCTAACCAGGGCACCTTGGTGCGTACCGGTGTAAATCAGGTGAGTACGTCTGGTCGTAACACTCAGGGTGTTCGCTTGATTCGCTTGGCCGATGGCGAGGCATTGTGCGGTCTGGCTACTATTCCTGAGTTGGAAGGTGTCGAAGAAGAGGACGGCGAAGCCGATGAGGTGCTGGACGGTGAAGCAACCCCAGAAGCGCCGAAATCAGACGCTTCGGACGACGCCGAGGAATGAGTCTGTAGGAGCACCATTTGAGGCGCGAATCTTCTCATTCAAAGGAGGGTTTGCATCTTGAAAGGGGCTCTTGCGCGGCTTTAAACCTGCTTTGTTGTTATACCCAAGCCCGGTGTTACCGGGCTTCTTTGATTAACCGGTTTTGTACTTTTAATTCAGTCACGGAGAAATATGCATGTCCCGCGCCTATAACTTCTGCGCAGGTCCGGCGGCATTGCCGCAGGCAGTACTCGAACAAGCCCAGCAGGAAATGCTGGATTATCGGGGTCTGGGTCTTTCCATTATGGAAATGAGCCATCGCGATAACGTTTTTGTAGAGATTGCCGAGCAAGCCGAAAAAGACCTACGCGACCTGATGGGCATCAGCGATGATTACGCTGTGCTATTTCTGCAGGGCGGGGCGTCCAGTCAGTTCGCCATGGTGCCTATGAATTTGTTAGGCGATGGGGAAACGGCGGATTATATCAACACCGGACAGTGGTCCAAAAAGGCCATCAAGGAAGCTGGGCGCTACGGCAACATCAATGTGGCTGCCAGCAGCGAAGACACTAACTTCTCCACGGTGCCGCTCCAGGAAAGCTGGAATCTCTCTGATAATCCGGCCTATGTGCATTATTGCCCGAATGAAACGATCGGTGGTCTGGAATACAGCTTTGTACCGCAAGTGGGGGATACCCCACTGGTAGCGGACATGAGCTCCACTATCCTTTCTCGTCCGATAGATGTGAATCAATATGGGCTGATCTACGCTGGCGCGCAGAAGAATATTGGCCCCGCCGGCCTTACTCTGGTGGTTATTCGTAAGGATTTGCTTGGCAAGGCAGCAAACAATGTTCCGGCGATGCTCAATTACCAGACCCATGCGGACAATGACAGCATGTACAACACACCGCCGACCTTTGCTTGGTACTTGTCTGGCTTGGTGTTCTCCTGGCTTAAAAAGCAGGGCGGTGTGGGCAACATGGGCGAAATCAATCAGCGTAAGGCGGAAAAGCTGTACCATTTTATTGATCACAGCGGCCTTTATAGTAATCCGGTAGAGGTGATCAGCCGCAGTCGTATGAATGTGCCTTTTGTTCTGGCAGATGATCGCCTCGACAAGCCATTTTTGGATCAGGCTCAGGCGGCTGGGCTGTTGAACCTCAAAGGCCACCGTAGCGTGGGAGGCATGCGCGCCAGCATCTACAATGCAGTGCCCGAAGCGGCGGTGGATGCACTGATCGACTTCATGGCAGAGTTTGAAAAGAAGAACGCTTAAGCGCTTCATGTAGCACGCACCACACCCTGCTTGATGTGTTGGTGCCGTCGCGAAGCACAGTGATTGTTTGGAAGGTGGGTAAAACAATGAATTTGAACGGTCGGCGCCAGATCGTAACCAACGCTCCCACGCTTATTCGCGTGTTGCGGGAAGGGCGCCGCGTGCTTGCGAGGTCAATATGACCAATACCTTGGACGACTTGCGTAACGAAATTGATGAGCTGGACCAGAAGCTTCAGGACCTGCTCAACCAACGCGCGGCCTTGGCCCATAAGGTGGCGGAAGTGAAGACGGCCACGGACCCGAACCCGGTTTTCTATCGCCCAGAGCGTGAAGCTCAGGTGCTGCGCCGGGTGAAAGAGCGTAATCAGGGGCCGCTGGATGGCGAAACCATGGCGCGTTTTTTCCGTGAAGTGATGAGCGCATGCTTGGCACTTGAACAACGCATGAAGGTCGCGTTTCTTGGACCGGAAGGCACGTTTACCCAGCAGGCGGCGCTTAAGCACTTTGGCCATGCGGTAGAAAGCCTCCCGCTGGCTGCCATCGATGAAGTGTTCCGCGAAGTGGAGTCCGGTGCGGCCAACTACGGTGTGGTGCCAGTGGAAAACTCCACCGAAGGGGTGGTGAATCACACCCTGGATACCTTCATGACCTCCAGCCTGAAAATCTGTGGTGAAGTGGAGTTACGCATTCATCATCACCTACTGGCCGGGGAGCATACCCGCCAGGATAAGGTGACGCGGGTCTATTCCCACCAGCAAACTTTAGCCCAGTGTCGCCAGTGGCTGGACGCCCATATGCCCGGCGTGGAGCGTATTGCTGTTAGCTCTAACGCAGAGGCTGCGCGCCGCTTGAAAGACGAGTGGAATGCCTTGGCCATCGCTGGGGAAATGGCGGAAGAGCTGTATGGGCTTACTGCGGTGCAGCGCAATATCGAAGATCGCCCGGACAACACTACCCGATTCATCATCATTGGGCGTCAAGACACTCCGCCCTCAGGCTGTGACAAAACCAGCCTGATGATCAGTGGCAAGAATCGCCCAGGGCTGCTCTATGAGGTCTTGTCACCTTTCCGGGATGAGGGCATCAACCTGACTCGCCTGGAGTCTCGACCCTCTCGCACCGCCAACTGGAGCTATGTGTTCTTTGTGGATTGCGAAGGCCACAAAGAAGATGACACCTTGCAGGCGGTGCTGGATAAACTAGAAGCCGCCGGCAACACCATCAAGCTGCTGGGTTCGTACCCCAAGGCGGTGTTGTAACCTGCCCTTTGGCACCGTAATCCCGGTGGGAGCCGTCGTTCGACCATGATTGTTGGCCTGGGTGCGCTTTCGTGGTCGGGCGACCGCTCCCACAGTTCAAGGAGTCAACAATGACCTGTGACTACATCAAACTCGCCAACAGCGGTGTTCAGCAACTCAAGCCCTATGAGCCCGGCAAGCCCATTGCCGAGCTGGAGCGGGAGCTGGGCGTGACCGATATCGTCAAGCTGGCGAGCAATGAAAATCCGCTGGGCCCTAGCCATAAAGCGCTGCATGCGCTGCGCCATCTGGATGATCTGCATCTGTATCCTGATGGAGCCGGGTTCTCCTTGAAAGCCGCGTTATCGGAAACGTTGGGTGTGGCGAGCAACCAGCTGACGCTGGGGAATGGTTCCAACGATATATTGGAGCTGATTGCCCGCGCCTATTTGCAGCCCGGTGATGAGGCGATTTTTTCCGAATATGCCTTTGCCATTTATCCTTTGGTAACGCTGGGCTGTAGCGCCAAACCGGTACAGGTCTGCTCGAATCTTTATGGCCATGATCTGGCGGCAATGGCTGACGCCGTCACTGAACGTACCCGCGTAATGTTCGTTGCGAATCCGAACAACCCCACCGGTACTTGGTTCAACGCCCATGCGCTGGATGAATTTTTATCGCGCATTCCTGAGCGTGTGATTGTGGTGTTGGATGAAGCGTATTTTGAATACGTGGAAGAAAGCCATTACCCAAACGGCATCGATCGGTTGCAAAAATACCCAAACCTGGTGGTAACGCGAACCTTCTCTAAAATTCATGGCCTTGCGGGTTTGCGTGTGGGCTATGGGGTATCCAACCCGCAGATCGCCGATGTGCTCAATCGTATCCGTCAACCGTTCAACGTGAATACGCCGGCCATGGTGGCAGCGCAAGCGGCGTTGTCTGACGAAGACCATCTGGAAAACTCACGCAGTGAAAATACCAGTGGTTTGGTACAGATCGCGGAAGGCTTGCTGACGCTAAATCTTGAGCAGATTCCTTCGGTGGCCAACTTTATTGCTTTTGATTGCGGGCGAGAAGCCATGCCGATCTATCAAGGTTTGCTCAAACAAGGCGTCATTGTGCGGCCTTTGAGCGGCTACGGCATGCCCAACCACCTTCGCGTCACCGTGGGCACCAGTCGTGAAAATGAGCGCTTCCTTGATGCGTTGAAACATGTGCTCAAGGAAATGGCGAATGAATAGGCCCCAACCTTTTTTGGGCGCCCTTGTGGGGGCGCCGTTCAGGGCGTCAACCGTACCGGTAATGGCGGCTCACAACGTGGTTCACACCCCGAGGCGTGTTCGTGCAGATAAACGGGAATGCCGTGATGTCTGAGCCTTTGTTTAATCGTATTGCAGTGATTGGCCTTGGCCTGATTGGTGGCTCCTTCGCCGCCGCAGCCCGGGAAAATGGCCTGGCGCGTTCCATTGTGGCGGGCTCTCGTTCTGCCCGTACCCTAGAGCAAGGCATTGCTTTGGGTATTGTCGATAGCGGCAGCCAGGATTTGGCAGAGGCTGTGGCCGGCGCCGATCTGGTGTTTGTTTCTACCCCAGTATCCGCCATGGGTACGGTGCTGTCGGCATTGAAGCCGGGGCTGTCGAACGGAGTTATCGTCACCGATGGGGGTAGCGTGAAAGGCAACGTGGTCAATGCGGCCCGCGATGCTCTGGGCGCCCACTACGCCCGCTTTGTGCCAGGACACCCCATTGCAGGCAAGGAAAAAAGCGGCGTAAGCGCGGCCGATGCGAAGTTGTACCGCGATCACCGGGTGATCCTGACCCCCACCGACGCCACCGACCCGGCAGCTACCGCCAGAGTGCGCGCCCTGTGGACGGGCATGGGGGCGGAAGTGTTGCAAATGGCTCCTGATTATCATGATCAGGTGTTGGCGGAAACTAGCCATCTACCGCATCTGCTGGCGTTTTCTCTGGTGGATACGCTGGCCAGGCAGGGAGATTCCACGGAGATCTTCCGCTATGCTGCCGGCGGTTTTCGCGACTTCACCCGTATTGCCAGCTCCGATCCGGTGATGTGGCATGACATTTTTCGTGAAAACAAGGCGGCTTTGCTGCAGGCGCTGGGACAGTTCAGCGATGGCATCGATCGCTTCCGTCAGGCAGTAGAAAACGAAGATTCTGATGCCCTGATGGGCATCATGACCCGGGCCAATACGGCGCGGGCCCATTTTTTGGCAATGAACGGGCGCACCTCTTATACCCGCGCCCATAGTGTTCAGAGTGTAGGTGACGACACAACCATGACAGACAATACTCACGCCACAACCAATCCCACTTTTGTGGTGGCCCCCGGCGGTCAATTGCAGGGGCGCCTGCGTGTGCCGGGCGATAAATCCATGTCCCATCGCTCCATCATGCTTGGTTCGCTGGCAGAAGGCGTTACTCAGGTGGAAGGGTTCCTGGAAGGGGAGGATGCGCTTGCCACCTTGCAAGCTTTCCGTGACATGGGGGTAGTGATTGAGGGGCCCCATAACGGCCAGGTCACTATCCATGGTGTGGGCCTGCATGGTCTCAAAGCCCCCGAGAAAGCCTTGTACATGGGTAACTCAGGCACCTCCATGCGGTTACTTACCGGCTTGCTGGCGGGGCAGTCCTTTGATGTGGAGTTGACCGGGGATGCGTCCCTGTCCAAGCGCCCCATGGAGAGGGTGGCCAAGCCGTTACGCGAAATGGGGGCTCAGATTACCACCGGTACAGACGGTCGCCCGCCAGTGCGTATTCGTGGTGGCCAGTCCCTTAAAGGTTTCCATTACGACTTGCCCATGGCGTCTGCTCAAGTGAAATCAGCGGTGCTATTGGGCGGGCTCTATGCTGATGGCGAAACATCAGTAACGGAACCTGCGCCTACCCGTGATCACACTGAACGCATGCTGGGTGGTTTTGGTTATGAAGTGCGTCGAGACGGCGCCACCAGTGCACTGTCCGGTGGCGGCAAGCTCACTGCGGGCAAATTGGAGGTGCCCGCGGATATCTCCTCTGCCGCCTTTTTCCTGGTGGGCGCTTCCATTGCCGCTAATAGTGAAGTGACGCTACCGCACGTGGGGATCAACCCTACCCGGACCGGTGTAATCGATATTCTCAAGCTGATGGGCGCGGATATTCGCTTGGAAAACCAGCGCGATGCAGGTGGTGAGCCGGTGGCCGACCTGGTGGTTAATGCTGCTCCGCTTAAGGGTATTGAGATCCCCGAGGCGCTGGTGCCTTTGGCCATTGATGAATTTCCGGCCATTTTCATCGCCGCGGCCTGCGCTCAGGGCGACACCATTTTGCGCGGAGCAGAAGAGCTGCGGGTGAAAGAATCCGATCGTATTCAGGTGATGGCCGATGGCCTTGCTGCGTTGGGTGTGAGTCACCAAGTGTTTGATGACGGTATTCGTATTACCGGTGGTGAGTTTGGCGGTGGGGAGGTGCAGTCCCATGGTGACCACCGCATCGCCATGAGCTTTGCCATGGCGGCTCTACGCGCCACTGGCCCCATTACTATTCATGATTGTGCCAACGTGGCCACCAGCTTCCCCGGGTTCGCCCAGTTGGCGACCCATGCAGGCCTGAAGCTGGAGGTGAAATGACCCCGATTTTAACCATTGATGGGCCGGTATCCTCCGGCAAAGGCACGGTGGCCCGGCGGGTGGCAATCCGCTTGGGGTGGCATCTTTTGGATTCCGGTGCGCTGTACCGTGTGCTTGGCTATCATGCAAGAAATCAAGGGGTTGCCCTAGACGACGAGCCTGCATTAATTGCTCTTGCGCAAGATCTGCCAGTACGGTTTGTGGAGCAGCAAGGCAATACTGCGGTGATTCTTGCTGGCGAAGATGTATCCAATATCATCCGCCAGGAAAGTGTCGGCGAATTGGCCAGCCAGGTGGCGGTATTGCAGCCTGTGCGAGACGCTCTATTGGCCCGTCAGCGGGTTTTTGCGGAATCGCCCGGCCTGGTGGCCGATGGCCGTGACATGGGAACCGTGGTGTTCACCTCCGCACCGCTCAAAATTTACTTGACTGCCAGTGCTGAAGAGCGCGCCAGACGGCGTTTTGAGCAGTTGAAGGAAAAGGGCTTTGGTGCTACCCTCGCGACCCTCGTCGAGGACATCCGCACCCGGGATGACCGTGACATGAACCGGGAGGTGGCGCCGTTGCGCCCGGCAGACGATGCCGTGGTGATCGATTCCACCACCCTGACGGTTGATGAAGTGGTAAACCGGATTCTTGATGAGGCTGCCGCACGCCAGCTGGTGTAACGGTAGCGCACATTTCGTTAGCGCCCTTCGGTGGACGCCACCGTGGGGTAACTCTGTGTTAAGCGGCCGATCTGCTCAACCCTGAAAAAGTAAGCCAGCTGGGGAAGGGCGGATCTCATCTATTGACTAACCCATGTCTGCTGGTTGGCATGTGCGAAAACTTGAGTGAATTTCATGACTGAATCTTTTGCTGATCTCTTTGAAGAAAGCCTAAAGGACCTGGACGTTGCCCGTGGCTCCATTATCAAGGGTACGGTTGTATCCATCGATAGCGACTGGGTAACCGTTAACGCAGGCCTGAAATCTGAAGGCATTATTGCCCGTGAAGAATTCCTTAACGAGGCAGGCGAGCTGGAAATTGTCGAAGGCGATGAAGTAGATGTTGCCGTAGACGCCATCGACGATGGTATGGGCTTCACCCGTCTGTCCCGTGAAAAAGCCAAGCGCGCCGAAGTTTGGGGCGAGCTGGAAAAAGCTTTCGACGAAGACGAGATCGTAAAAGGTATGATTTCCGGCAAGGTGAAGGGTGGCTTCACTGTGGACATCGGCCCGATCCGCGCTTTCTTGCCCGGTTCACTGGTTGATATTCGTCCGGTTCGCGATGTTGCGCACCTGGAAGGCAAAGAGTTGGACTTCAAGGTCATCAAACTCGATCCTAAGCGTAATAACGTAGTGGTTTCCCGTCGTGCCGTGATGGAAGCAGAGCACAGCGCAGAGCGCGAGCAACTGCTGGAATCCCTGCAGGAAGGCATGGAAGTCAAAGGTATCGTGAAGAACCTGA
>OJBR01000288.1_pt1 | contig 26247 bp, 30 predicted proteins | sample 1591161 | NCBI WGS metagenome assembly OJBR01 (sample SAMN05416803, study PRJEB24817) | seawater metagenome | isolation source: Sea water | place: Canada:Atlantic | collected 2013-07
ATTGATTTTGATAAGGGAATAACCATTCTCTACAATCAATGCATTGCCTCTAAACTTTTTAATTCTCGCTGAGTGGGAAAGAACTTAATCAACTTGGTATTAACTGCTGCGATAACTCCTTCATTTATCTAACGTGTGCTTATGAGGTCAAAGTTCACTGATTTTCAGGCAATAAAAAAGGATGCCGAAGCAATTCACAGATCGCTTACAGGTAGTATGCAGCCTCTATGTTATCGTTTGTTAGTGCTACAGGGGATTTTATTTACTGATTGCATATAGAATAACAACATCGTGTAAATGTGTTTACGAAAGTGCGCATACTTCATTGTTTCTTCGATTATATTTTTGCCATGTACCTTATGGCATAAATCAATAATTTCGCTTAACTTTCGATTGTCGTCTTTATCAGGTTGCCATTCTTTTAAACCATTATTTTCTGAAATCAAATAATTCATAAACCGTCTCGTTTCACCAAGTGTTAAAAAGCTTTTTTTGTATCGTTTACTGTTGTAGCCACTAGGTCTAAAGTCAATTTGATAAGGCTTGCTTTCTGAACCAGTTTTCCAATTACCAATTTGTACTTTTAATTTTTTTTATTGTGGTTTGCAGTCCATTCCATATCAAATTTTTTTGCTTCTTCATCCCTGTAACTTAAACATTTTGAAAATTCTTTTATGCTTTCAGGAAATAGGCATTCTTTTGGTTTGTCATAGTATTGTATCCATGCATCTTGATTTACGCTACCTTGCATTAAAACAGTGGGAACATGAAGTGTTAATAAAAAATAAACAGCACTAACGAGCGCAGCGAGTGTTCTTCTAAACTTCTTCGCGTTGCGAATATTCATAAACATTTGATATTAATAAAAAGTTAACTATATTTTAGTTAATATCAATCAAGGATGATTATTATGACTAGTGAAGAATTCAAACTTTTAAATTTTTTATCAGAAAAATCAATTAATGGCGACCCCACCCATAGTGAGCTTGTTGAACTAAAGAGACTCCTAACGATGTGGAATATATCAACAGAATATAATTTGCTTCTATCCTCTTATAGTGTGGATTTAAAAACTTAATATTATTACCTTCTTCCATACTTGTGAACGGATTCGAATGCACTTTTAGTTAGATATGTTTTGCAAGTCAAATTTCAGGCAATAAAAAAGGATGCCGAAGCATCCTTTTATCAAAAAATAATTAAGTGTTAATTATTTTTTAGCAGCACGTTTAGCAGCATCAGCAGCTTTAACTTCAGCAATTACTGTTTCAGCTACGTTGTTAGGACAAGGCATGTAGTGAGAGAATTCCATAGAGAATTGACCACGACCTGATGTCATTGTACGTAGAGATCCGATGTAACCGAACATTTCTGAAAGAGGTACGTCAGCTTTAATACGAACACCAGAAACACCAGCGTCTTGACCACCGATCATGCCACGACGACGGTTTAAATCACCAATAACATCACCAACGTGATCATCAGGCGTAAACACATCAACTTTCATGATAGGTTCAATTAACTGAGCACCAGCTTTTGGAATTGACTGACGGAAAGCGCCACGAGCAGCAAGTTCAAATGCAACAGCAGATGAATCGACCGCATGGAAACCACCATCGTATAATTCAATTTCAACGTCAAGTACAGGGAAACCAGCAAGAACACCAGTATCCATCATGCCTTTAAAGCCTTTCTCGATAGCTGGGAAGAATTCTTTAGGAACATTACCACCAACAACAGTAGAGCTGAATACGAAACCAGAACCAGGTTCGCCGGGCTTGATACGGTAATCAATTTTACCGAACTGACCAGAACCACCAGATTGTTTCTTATGTGTGTAAGAATCTTCAATCGGTGCAGTGATTGTTTCACGGTATGCAACTTGAGGCTTACCAACTTCTAATTCAACACCGTAAGTACGTTTTAGAATATCTACTTTGATATCTAAGTGAAGCTCACCCATACCAGATAAAATCGTTTCACCTGAATCGATATCAGTTTCAACTTTAAACGTTGGATCTTCTGCAACCATTTTACCGATACAAAGGCCCATTTTCTCAGTTGAACCTTTATCTTTAGGTGTTACTGAAATTGAAATTACAGGCTTAGGGAATACCATCGCTTCTAGAACGATTGGGTGCTTAGGATCACATAACGTATGACCTGTTTGAACGCCACTCTTCATACCAACAATCGCGATGATATCACCAGCTTGTGCAGAAGTAAGTTCGTTACGATCATCAGCTTGCATTTCACACATACGGCCAACACGCTCAGTTTTACCTGTTGCAGCGTTAAGAATGGTATCGCCTTTCTTCAATGTACCTGAGTAGATACGTACGAAAGTTAAAGTACCAAAACGGTCATCTGTGATTTTAAAAGCTAACGCTTTAAATGTTTCATCAGCAGAAACAAGTGCGTATTCGCCGTTAGGCTCGCCTTCTTCATCAGTAAGTGGTTGAGGATCAACATCTGTAGGAGACGGTAAGTAATCAACAACAGCATCAAGGATGTTTTGAACACCTTTGTTTTTGAAAGCAGAACCACAGTAAGTAGGGAAGAAGTCCATAGTACGTGTACCTTTACGGATACAACGCTTGATGTCTTCCATTGAAGGTTCAGTGCCTTCTTCTAAGTATGCTTCGAAAAGATCATCGTCTTGCTCAAGAGCAGTTTCAAGAAGCATTTCACGGTATTCTTCAACTTTCTCAACCATGTCAGCAGGAACATCTTGAATTTCAAAGTTCTCAGGAAGACCTGTGTCATCCCAAACCCATGCTTTACGAGTAAGAAGGTCAACAACACCACAAAACTCATCTTCAGTACCAATTGGTAAAACCATAACAAGTGGGTTAGCACCTAATACGTCTTGAGTCTGTTTAACAACACGGTAGAAATCAGCACCTAAACGGTCTAATTTGTTTACGAAGATAATACGTGCAACTTCTGAGTCATTCGCATAACGCCAGTTAGTTTCTGATTGTGGTTCAACACCACCAGAACCACAGAATACACCAACACCACCATCAAGTACTTTAAGTGAACGGTATACTTCTACTGTGAAATCAACGTGACCAGGAGTATCGATAACGTTGAAACGGTGATCGTTCCAAAAACAACTTACCGCAGCAGACTGGATAGTAATACCGCGCTCAGCTTCCTGTTCCATGAAATCAGTTGTTGACTCACCGTCATGTACTTCACCAGTTTTGTGGATCTGACCGGTTAATTTAAGGATACGTTCAGTTGTTGTGGTTTTACCAGCATCAACGTGAGCGAAGATACCAATGTTTCTGTATTTGGATAAATCTGCCATTACATTACTCTATTTAGTTTAAGGTCTATCCCGCTTTTAGTACCTATATATAGGCAGCATTAAAAGCAGAATTGTTGAAAATTTGCGCGCGAGTATACCATTAACAAAAGCAAATCCATAGAAAATTGATAAATAAATTATTAGTACAACGTGGTTTATTAGTCATAAATTAGGTTTCTGCTTATATATAGCAACGCAATATGGCAATTCGATAGTTATAAATATTTTTAGCCGTAAATTGAAATGACAAATAAGATTTGTTCGAATGCATCATAGGTAAAAGCACTAAGTTATACTTATATAGGTAACAACATTTACACTACTTTGTTCAATAGAATATTAAAAAAGCAATAATCCTAGGTTAATTGACGCGCCTCGAACTGAAACGTTTCAAGTACTCTGAATCGAGAGTTGTGAATCGACATAACTATCTAACGTTAGCACTTAGTGCTACTCAACTACTTTCATTTAGCCGTGACCCACAATTACACGTTTGCTACCGCTGATTTCTTTACTTACCTTTATATGAACCACCACAATTAGCGCTTATTGACTCATATCTGCTGACTCAAAACTGTTATTTTAGAATAAGCTATAAATAACTTGCACACGAGAAGGTTTCTTGTATAATACGCGCTCGCATTCAGCCAAATTGAGTGTGTTACGCTAAAGATTATTACTAAAAGTAAAATCTTGTAGCGCTAAATAAATAAGAATTTAGTTTCTATTTATTTCACAGCAACTCTAATTTTGAGTTGAATGTTTATTAGTTAATACACCCCCTTCCGGCACATAAGGAAGCAGAGGGATGTATTTTTTTGTTCTTTAAAAAGGGGATTTGTCTTCATGTCAAATCAAAGAATTCGCATTCGTTTGAAAGCGTTCGATCATCGTTTGATTGATCAATCTACAGCAGAAATCGTTGATACTGCAAAACGTACTGGCGCACAGGTTCGTGGTCCAATTCCACTTCCTACTCGCAAAGAACGTTACACTATCTTGACTTCTCCACACGTTAACAAAGATGCGCGAGATCAGTACGAAATCCGTACTCATAAACGCATGATTGATATCGTTGAGCCAACTGAAAAGACTGTAGACGCATTAATGCGTTTAGATCTTGCAGCTGGTGTTGATGTTCAAATCAGCTTGGGCTAAGGGGAGTTTTAACAATGACTATAGGTCTAGTTGGACGTAAAGTGGGTATGACTCGTGTCTTCACAGAAGATGGTGTTTCTACCCCTGTTACTGTTATCGAAGTTGAAGCAAACCGTGTTGCTCAGGTTAAAACTGTAGACAACGATGGTTATTCAGCATTACAAGTTACTACTGGCAAGCGTAAAGCAAGCCGTGTAACTAAACCTGCTGCTGGACATTTCGCAAAAGCAGGAATTGAAGCAGGCCGTGGCTTGTGGGAATTCCGTTTAAACGAAAATGAAGGTAGTGACATCGAAGCTGGCAGTGAAATCACTGTTGAAGTTTTCAATGACACTAAATTAGTAGACGTTACTGGTACATCGAAAGGTAAAGGTTTCCAAGGCGGTATTAAACGCTGGAACTTTACTATGCAACATGCAACGCATGGTGTTTCGTTATCACATAGATCTAACGGTTCGTTAGGTCAGTGTCAAACACCAGGTCGTGTATTTAAAGGCAAAAAAATGTCTGGTCACATGGGTGCTGTGCGTTGTACTACACAAAACCTTGAATTGGTTCGCGTTGACGCAGAACGTAACTTGTTGCTTGTTAAAGGCGCAGTTCCGGGTGCTATCAATGGCAACGTAATCATTAAACCAGCTGTTAAAGCTTAGTCCAGGAGATTTTCTGATGGAATTATCATTAAAAGACGCAACAGGTGCTCTTGAAGTATCTGAAGCAACTTTTGGACGTGAGTTTAACGAAGCGTTAGTACATCAAGTAGTAGTTGCATATGCAGCTGGCGCTCGTCAAGGTACTCGTGCTCAAAAGACTCGCTCAGAAGTTAGCGGCGGTGGTGCAAAACCATGGCGCCAAAAAGGTACTGGCCGTGCACGTGCTGGTACTACTCGTGGTCCAATCTGGCGTACAGGTGGCGTAACATTCGCTGCTAAGCCACAGGATCACAGCCAAAAAGTTAACCGTAAAATGTATCGTGGTGCTATTGCTAGCATCCTATCTGAACTAGTTCGTCAAGAACGTTTAGTTGTGGTAGAGAACTTTTCGGTAGAAACTCCTAAGACTAAAGAACTTGTTGCCAAGTTAAAAGGCTTAGAGCTTAAAGACGTTTTGATTGTAACGAAAGAAGTTGACGAGAACTTGTTCTTATCAGCACGCAACTTATATAAAGTTGACGTTCGTGACGTTGCAGCAATCGACCCTGTAAGCTTAGTTGGTTTCGAAAAAGTTTTAATCACTGCTGATGCAGTTAAAGAAATTGAGGGGATTTTAGCATGATAAACGAAGAACGTTTGTTGAAAGTGCTTTTAGCACCAAATATCTCTGAAAAAGCAACTACTGCTGCTGAAGCAAACAACACTGTTGTTTTCAAAGTAGCTACAGATGCAACTAAAGCTGAAATTAAAGCAGCGGTTGAGAAACTTTTTGAAGTTACAGTTGAAGGTGTTAATACACTTAATGTTAAGGGTAAAGTAAAACGTACCGGTGCTCGTTTTGGTCGTCGTAACGACTGGAAAAAAGCCTACGTTACTCTTGCAGAAGGTAGTGACATCGACTTCGTTGGCGCGGAATCATAAGGAGCAGTTAAAATGGCTATAGTAAAATGTAAACCTACTTCTCCGGGTCGTCGTCACCTAGTTAAAGTGGTAAACAAAGAGCTTCATACAGGTAAGCCTTATGCACCACTATTAGACACTAAGTCTAAATCTGGTGGTCGTAACAATAATGGTCGCATTACGGTTCGTCACATTGGTGGTGGTCATAAGCAACATTATCGTATCGTTGATTTTAAACGTAACAAAGATGGCATTCCAGCCAAAGTTGAACGTTTAGAATATGATCCGAACCGAAGCGCTAACATTGCATTAGTATTATATGCAGATGGTGAACGTCGTTACATACTAGCCCCTAAAGGCTTAACAGCTGGTGATACTATCCAGTCTGGTGTAGATGCTCCTATCAAAGCAGGTAACACAATGCCGTTGCGCAACACTCCACTAGGTAGTGTTGTTCACGCAATCGAACTTAAACCAGGTAAAGGTGCTCAAATCGCACGTGCTGCTGGTACTTACGCACAATTAGTTGCGAAAGATGGTGCTTACGTTACTTTACGTCTTCGCTCTGGCGAAATGCGTAAAATCGAAGCAGATTGTCGTGCTACTTTAGGTGAAATCGGCAATTCTGAACACATGCTTCGCTCTTTGGGTAAAGCTGGTGCTTCAAGATGGCGCGGTGTTCGCCCAACTGTTCGTGGTGTTGCCATGAACCCAGTTGACCATCCACACGGTGGTGGTGAAGGTAAAACATCTGGCGGTCGTCACCCGGTATCACCTTGGGGTGTACCAACTAAGGGTTACAAGACTCGTTCGAACAAGCGTACTGATAAATTTATCGTACGTCGTCGCACTAAGTAATTAGTGCATTAAACTAATATTCTGATTGCTTGAACTTAGTTAACTTCGGTTATCGCTAAGTTCAACATGAAGAATTTGAATTATATAAGGATTCACCATGCCACGTTCCCTCAAGAAAGGTCCATTTATTGACCTACACTTGTTGACGAAGGTAGAGAAAGCGGTGGAAAGCGGGAATAAAAAGCCAATTAAAACTTGGTCCCGTCGTTCAATGATCATTCCTACAATGATCGGATTGACCATCGCTGTCCATAATGGCCGTCAACACGTTCCTGTATTTGTAACCGAAGAAATGATCGGTCACAAATTAGGAGAATTTGCACCAACTCGTACTTATCGCGGTCATGTCGCTGATAAGAAAGCTAAGAAGTAAGGGGAAGTTACAATGCAAGCTATTGCTATACATAAATTTGCCCGCGGTTCTGCTCAAAAAGCGCGTTTAGTTGCGGATCAAATCCGTGGCACAAATGTAGAGAAAGCACTTGAAATTCTAACTTTCAGCAACAAAAAAGCTGCTGAATTAGTTAAAAAAGTACTTAACTCTGCAATCGCGAATGCCGAGCATAACGAAGGTGCAGATATTGATGAATTATTCGTTAAAACAATTTTGATTGACGATGGTCCAACAATGAAACGTATTATGCCACGTGCGAAAGGCCGAGCCGATCGCATCATCAAGCGCACTAGTCACATCACTGTGATTGTGTCTGATTCTTAGGAGTATATTAGTATGGGTCAAAAAGTTAATCCTACCGGTATTCGCTTAGGTATCACGAAACCTTTCGCGTCTACTTGGTTTGCAAGCAACAAAGATTTTGCTAGCAACTTAGACGGCGATCATAAGGTTCGCGAATTTTTAAAAGAAAAGCTTAAGCGTGCATCACTTTCTAAAGTGGTAATCGAACGTCCAGCTAAATCTATCCGCGTAACAATTCACACGGCTCGTCCAGGTGTTGTTATCGGTAAGAAAGGCGAAGATGTTGAGAAACTACGTTTAGCCGTTTCTAAAATTGCTGGTGTTCCTGCTCAAATCAACATCGCTGAAGTACGTAAGCCAGAAATGGATGCGCAGCTTGTTGCAGACAGCATTGCTAGTCAATTAGAACGTCGTGTTATGTTCCGTCGCGCTATGAAGCGTGCAGTTCAAAACGCAATGCGTTTAGGCGCTAAAGGCATCAAAGTACAAGTTAGTGGTCGTCTAGGCGGCGCTGATATCGCACGTGCAGAATGGTATCGTGAAGGTCGTGTACCTTTACATACATTACGTGCTGATATTGACTACGCAATTGCGCGTGGTGACACTACTTATGGTGTTATTGGTATCAAAGTTTGGATTTTCAAAGGTGAAATCATTGGTAACATGCCTCTACAGGCAGAAGTACCAGCGGCTAAACCTAAAAGAAAAACCAACCGCAAGCCTAAGTAGGAGCTAAGTTATGTTACAACCAAAACGTACTAAATTCCGCAAGCAATTTAAACTACGTAACCGTGGCTTAGCCCATGTAGGTAGTTCAGTTAGCTTCGGTACTTTCGGTTTGAAATCAATGGAACGTGGTCGTATGACTGCTCGCCAAATTGAAGCCGCTCGTCGTGCCATGACTCGTCATGTGAAACGTCAAGGTAAAATCTGGATACGCGTATTCCCTGATAAGCCAATTACTAAAAAACCTCTTGAGGTTCGTATGGGTAAAGGTAAGGGTTCAGTAGAATATTGGGTTTGCCAAATTCTTCCTGGTCGTGTTCTTTATGAAATGGAAGGTGTTTCTGAAGAAATCGCGCGTGAAGCTTTTGCTTTAGCCGCTTCTAAACTACCATTCAAAACTACCTTCGTAACTAGGACGGCATTGTAATGAAAGTTAGTGAACTTAAAGCAAAAAGCATTGAAGAGCTTAACGCTGAATTACTAGAACTTCTTCGCGAGCAGTTTAACTACCGCATGCAAGCAAGCACTGGTCAATTAGCACAAACTCATTTGCTAAGAATCGTACGTCGCAATATCGCGCGCGTTAAGACTATCATCACTGAAAAGGCAGGTAAGTAATGAGCGAAACTAAAATCCGCACACTACAAGGCGTTGTTATCAGTAACAAAATGGATAAGTCTATCGTTGTTTTGATTGAGCGTCGTGTTAAGCACCCTATGTACGGTAAATACATGACGCGTTCAACTAAGTTGAAAGCGCATGATGAAACTAACGTATGTAACGAAGGTGACTTAGTAACTATTACTGAAGTTGCGCCAATTTCTAAGTCTAAAAACTGGAAATTAGTTGACGTAATTACTAAAGCTTAATTCTTTATAAATTAATATTTATACTTAATTAACTTTATTATAGTTAGCAAAAAGACCTTAACATTTATTTGTTAAGGTCTTTTTTTATGCGTTGAATTTACGGTGAGTGTCCTATTAAGCACATAGACCATATAATTATAAATGCTGATAAAGAAGGTTTTATAAATAGTTACCGTATAATTCTCCTTTAAGTCATTGAGTTGCGCTTTCATTCGCCTAGTGTAAACTGACATTACTTTTAGCCTTTATTCCCCTTAAACTTGTTGAGAGGCCTACTTTGTTACATTCACTTTATCCAGAGATTAAGCCCTTTTCTCAACAGTATCTTCAAGTTAGTCCTCTTCACCAACTATATATTGAACAGTGCGGTAACGAACAAGGTATTCCCGTTGTTTTTTTACATGGCGGACCCGGCTCTGGTTGTCGTGAACAACACCGCTGTTATTTTGATCCTGCTATTTATCATATTATCTTATTTGATCAACGAGGCTGCGGGCGATCTAAACCACAAGGTGAGCTAGAGGAAAACGACAGCTTATCTCTTGTGGAAGATATCAATACTATTCGTGAACATCTTGGCATTAGTCAATGGTTAGTCTTTGGTGGTTCTTGGGGCGCTACGTTAGGTTTGCTTTATGCAAAGCAATACTCTAAGCAAGTATTAGGTATGATTTTACGCGGCATTTTTCTGGGCCGCCGACAAGATATAAACTGGGTATATAGTAATAAAGGCGCAGCTCAAATCTATCCTGAAGCATGGCAAGCTTTCGTTGAAGAACTACCTCTTGATCAGCAACAAATCCCACTAAAAGCCATTTACCAACAGTTAATTAGTAGCGACGAGCAAATAAGTCGAAATGCTTATAATCGCTTACAACAATGGGAATCGGCAATACTAAATATTCAACCAAGTCCCCCTGCTAGTAAAGGCGATGCAATCAATAAAAATCCCTCAATCATTCAGCTACATTACTCAATGAATCATTGCTTCATTGAACAAAACCCTATTCTGGAGAAAATTAACCGCCTTGGTAATATTCCAATCAAAATAATACAAGGTCGTTTTGATTTTGTTTGTCCTGTTGAGCAAGCCTGGCAACTGGCATATCACTGTCCACAGGCGACATTAACAGTAATTGATCAAGCAGGCCATCTTGCTAATGAGCCTTTAATGATTGACGCCTTAGTTGAGGCTACACGCAGTTTCTCTAAACTATTATCCCCTCACCTCTAGCAAAAACCCTCCTATATATTAAGAATGTTCATTCTAAAGTATGATTTCTTTCACATAGCTGCCGATCTATATTGAACTATACCCATTAACAATCAAAGTGAAGGATTTCAGTGGGAATTAAAATGGCTTTAGGCAAGTGAAATACTTTAAGCATAGTCATTCTATGGTTTAAGTATTTAACGCCTTATGAAGTCATGTTAAACCCATCGAAGAAAGGCTTGAACATGCATCTTGAATGGTAACGGGTATAACAACTAACTTATACTAATGAGGATTGACTATGTGGACTAAACCAAAGTTTGAAGAAATGCGTTTAGGTTTTGAAGTAACACTTTATATCAGCAACAGATAATGCCTTTTGAAAAATGATACCTGTTTTATTAAATTGGTATTCGATTACCCTCGGTAACTTCTCCCTCTGAGGGTTTTTTCATAGTTATTATACCATTTGAAGAAATGAATGAATCAATTGGTATTAAGGAATTTATGCAAATTTTAATTCTTGGTTCGGCTGCTGGTGGTGGTTTTCCGCAGTGGAACTGTCATTGTGCTAATTGTAAAGGATTACGAGCAGGAACCATAAAAGCGACACCGCGAACCCAGTCATCTATCGCTGTCAGTCCTGACGGTAAAAATTGGGCATTAATTAATGCATCACCTGATATACGTCAACAAATAAATCAATCACCACAATTATGGCCAGAGCAAGGCGCACGGGGTACCAATATTCGTGGCGCTATTCTAACTGATAGCCAAATTGACCATACCACGGGCTTAATAACCCTACGTGAAGGTTTACCCCTTGATGTTTATTGTTCTCATGTTGTCTATGAAGATTTAACCTCAGCATACCCGTTATTTAACATGCTTGAACACTGGCATGGCGGTCTTAAATTAAAACCTATTGGTTATCAGCAGAGCGATGCTTTTAACGTTGAGGGTGTTGCAGATATCGAGTTCGTTCCCGTGACTATTGAGTCAAATGCGCCTCCTTATTCTAAATACCGCGACAAAGTGGTTGCTGGTAATAATATCGGACTCAAAATAGTTGATAAAACCAGTGGGAAATATCTTTTTTATTTACCAGGCATAGTGGAAAGCACACCTGAAGTTGAAGAAATACTGGCTGATGCAAGCTGCGTATTAATTGATGGCACACTCTGGCTTGACGATGAAATGATCGCACAAGGCGTTGGTACTAAATTGGGATCTCAAATGGGCCACATGCCTGTTAATGGTGACTTTGGTACTGTCGCATTACTCAATAAATTTGATATCGAACGAAAGATTCTCATCCACATTAATAACACCAATCCCATTCTCAATGAAGAATCAGCACAACATCAGTTTGTGTTGGACAATGGTGTTGAAATAGCCGTAGATGGCATGGAAATAACAATATAATTGCCTTTAATGATCTGATAATAAATGCAATTAATACTAAGAGGCGCTTTATTTATGCAACAACCATGGACAAGAGAGCAATTTGAAGAAATGCTCCGCGCTAAAGGGCAGCTTTATCATATTCATCACCCGTTTCATATCGCCATGCATCAGGGTGAATGTAGTGTCGAACAAATTCAAGGCTGGGTAGCAAACCGCTTTTATTACCAAGTAAATATTCCTATTAAAGATGCCGCCATATTGGCAAATTGCCATGATATGGAAACTCGTCGTTTATGGATCCAGCGTATATTAGATCACGATGGCAGTGTAGATGACAAAACTTTAGGAGGCATTGAGGCATGGTTACAATTAGGCCAAGCCGTGGGTTTAGATAGGCAAGATCTATTGGATGAGAAATTTGTTTTACCCGGTGTGCGATTCGCCGTAGATGCCTATGTAAACTTCGCTCGACGCGCAAACTGGCAGCAAGCTGCATGTTCATCGCTTACGGAAATGTTTGCTCCCCAAATACATCAAAGCCGACTAGACAGTTGGCCAACAAATTACCCATGGATTGAAACACAAGGTTTGCAGTATTTTCAAATGCGCTTATCTCAAGCAAGACGCGATGTTAATCATGGTCTGCAAATTACCTTAGATCACTTTACTACTCGTCAAGCACAGGAAGAAGCATTGAATATTCTGCAATTTAAATTAGATATTTTGTGGAGTATGCTTGATGCTATGACCTTAGCATATCAACAGGACCGAGCGCCTTACCAAGGTTTAATAGCTGAGCCAAATTACCATAAGAGAATTTTTAAATGATAAATCAGTCCGTGCCGCCAAGTTTAAACGCTATGTTCCGACTGCAATGGGAACAAGCGCAAGATTGTTATGTACTATTATTTCCTGAAGGTATGGTTAAACTTAATGGTAGTGCTGGAGAAATCATGCAGCAGGTTGATGGTAAGAATAAAATTGTTGATATCATTAGTATATTGCACAAAAAATTCCCTGATGCTGGTGATTTAACTGATGATGTTCATGAGTTTTTAATTGCTGCTTACGAAAAAAAATGGCTTTATTATGAATAATGAAACCCAAAAAAAAGTAGGCCCTCCCCTATGGTTATTGGCCGAGCTCACTTACGATTGCCCTTTGCATTGTCCTTATTGCTCTAACCCAACAGAGCTTGGTGATACAAAAGATGAACTCAATACTGAGCAATGGCTTGATGTATTAACTCAAGCACGAGCTATGGGCGCGGTACAACTGGGCTTTTCCGGTGGCGAACCTTTGTTGCGCAAAGACTTAGAAAAAATGGTTAAGCACTCAAGAGACTTAGGCTTTTATACCAACTTGATCACCTCAGGCATTGGTTTAACCGAAAAACGTATTGCCAAGTTAAAAGTAGCGGGCTTAGATCATATCCAAATTAGTTTTCAAGGCGCAGATCCTGAAATGAACGATATTATCGCAGGACGCGGTAACGCCTTTGAGCAAAAATTTAAAATGGCGCAGTCGGTTAAAGCACAGGGTTATCCTATGGTATTAAATTTTGTTATTTCAAAACAAAATATTAGCCAAGTTGAAGATATCATGCGCTTAAGCTGCCAATTAAATGCCGACTATGTTGAGCTTGCTACGGCGCAATATTATGGCTGGGCGTATGATAATCGAGATCATTTATTACCTTCACAACAACAACTGATAGACGCAGAGAGAATCGTCAATGAGTTCCGTGATAAACAACAAGGTAAAGGGCCTCAATTTATTTTTGTAACTCCTGATTATTTTGAAGATCGACCCAAGGCATGTATGAATGGCTGGGGTAGTACCTTCTTAACCATAGCGCCAGATGGTAGTGCTCTTCCATGTCATAGCGCAAAAATGTTGCCACTGAAATTTCCTAACGTAAAAGACAAATCTATCAGCGATATTTGGCAGCAAGATTTCTCTTTTAATCGTTTTCGTGGTGATAGCTGGATGCCACAGCCTTGTCAAAGTTGTGATGAAAAAGAGAAAGATTTTGGCGGTTGTCGTTGCCAAGCTTTTATGATGACAGGCGATATGGATAAAACAGATCCTGTGTGCAGTAAATCTCCCGACCACCATTTAATTCAAGAAGCAATTGAACGAGCAAAACACCCAAAAAATCAGCTATTAGAAAGGGTAAATAAACGCAGTATTAAAGACGCTGATATTGTTCAAATAAAGCTATGATCCCTGCCAGTCAAATTGAGCGTCACCCTAATGGATTACAACATCATAATATTAATGATGAACAAGGCTTTAGTGCATTAATTGTGGTTAACACGCCAGCGCTAGATGATAGCGGCGTTAGCCACGCAGTTGAACACTTAGTTTTCCGTCGAAGTACGGCATTTAATCACCCCGAATCTTTATTTCAGCTTACAGCACTGACCGATTTATCCATTAACGCCTCCACCCACTATAATGTCACCTACTATCATTGTTACAGTCAGTGCCGGAAAACCTGTTTACTGGGCTTAAATTATTTACTCAATGGTCTATTAGCACCTATATTCGCAACAGAAGATTTAGCACAGGAAATTTATCGCGACGATTGTTACGGTGTTATTAACCGTGAATTAACTCCTCAACAGGCTAATCAACAAGGTAACCAGCAAAATAACCTACAAAGTATCATTGCTCGTAGTGATACTTCGGCGCAACGATGTTATCAATACGGTGGTGATATTGAACTGATCTCACAGTTAACCATGACCGATATCACACGGTATCATGCTCAATATTACCAAGCACAAAAGATGCACTTGGTTACTGGGAATATTGAGCCCACCATAGTCGCGTCTTTACTTGAATCCATTGATGATAGAACCAAGAACGGGACACTGTTTTGCCCTAAAGTCCTACATAAAGCTGATTTTTGTAACAATAGGCAATTAGTCAGATGGTATATTGATGAAGAGTTTTATGCCTATTTCTCAACAAATCATAAAAGCTTAAGTCATTTAATTGAAGGTCTCGACGCCCAGCTAATTTCACCACAATACAACCTAAACAATGACCAACAGTTTACCCTCGATATTATTGCGCCTATAAATGTATCCGAAGCTATTTTAACTAAAACGTTAATCCGCTTTATTTTAAAACACACTGTGCATAAGAGCGTTAAAGAGAATAAACAATCGCTTAAGTTTTCACCTGTGATTATTCGCTTATTTAATTACTATCAAACTCTCGTGCGAGACTTAGAGGCTAACTTAACTAAAAACAGAGCTAAAAACTTAACTAAAAAACTGCCACAGAACTTAACAGAACAAGTTAGTTTCATATTAGGCCACGGCGTAGTTTACCCGCTACAAAAACACCCTCATCTTAAGCAACAACAAAAAAACACACCTATACCCTTATTGCCAGTTGCAAACCTATTATTAAAGCAATTATCACAACATTTAGGTGAGAATGAACATCAGCAAAGTGAATATAAACACCGTGCTTTACCAACACTTTTTTCACCTTTAAGAATACAAGCTCAACGGCTATTAATGCATCAGAAAAGAGTAGCTGAAGTATTTGATGCAGACCACTGCCTGATAGTTATTGATATTAAAAATAAAGAACAAAATATAGCAATATTAGCGAGTTTTATTATCAGCGCTTACCCAAGCTTTCTTGCTTCACGTACTCAAGGTCATTGTTATGCTATTGCCAGCCAATATGTAATGGACAGTCATCATCTCATCTTTTATAGCGCCTTTGATGTAGCCCCCCACTTTAGATTAACAGCCATAACAGAGTCCCTTAAAACCTTGTGTAAAGATCTATCCTTTATTGCCGCTGCTTTACCCTTAGCAAAAACTAAACTTAACAATGTTGAGCTCAAAAGCATCACCGCTGGCTCAATTGCTGAGTTTATTTTGCATAATATGCCTACTTCCGATACCTAGTTCACAGCTTAGATTGGCTTAACGATAGAGCCCATTATTTCGTAATAACGCAATCTGCCCACCTAAGCCCATTAAGCTAATACCAATCAGATAAATTAATGGTTCATATTTTAATGTGGATAAATTTTCAAGAACAAGGCGTCTGATTGGTATAAGATAGTTTTTCAATCGTCAATCGAGTAATACAATGAAATACATAGCATTTATAACCTCTGTTTTATGCCTTACTAGCAGTACATTAGCCTATGCGGTGCAAGACAATGCAAAAGCAGTCAAAGCGGCAATGCCTGAGTTGATGGCGATATATAAAGATTTACACCAAACACCAGAACTCTCTAGTGTAGAATTTAACACAGCTAAAAAGTTAGCTAAAACAGCCCGAGATTTAGGGTTTGAAGTCACTGAAAAAGTGGGTGGCACAGGTGTTGTTGCAGTATTAAAAAACGGTAAAGGCCCAACCGTATTAATTCGTGCAGACATGGATGCCCTGCCCGTAAAAGAGCAAACCGGATTAGCATTTGCTTCCAAGGTTACCACCACGACTGAAGAAGGCCAACAAGCCCATGTAATGCATGCTTGTGCACATGATACCCATATGAGCAGTTGGGTTGGTGCCGCAAAATTACTCAGTAAAAATAAAGCAAATTGGTCGGGTACTTTAGTAATGATATTACAACCTGCTGAAGAGCGGGGTCGTGGAGCCAAAGATATGATAGCTGACGGCTTATATAAACGCTTTCCAAAACCTGATTATGCCTTAGCTTTTCATAACTCTGCCAGTTTAAAGGCGGGTGTTATTGGTTATACCCCAGGTTATACTTTTGCTAATGTTGATAGCGTGAATATCCTTGTTAAAGGTGTTGGTGGTCATGGTGCCTACCCACACGCAACTAAAGATCCTATTGTATTGGGCGCACGCATTGTTGGTGCTTTGCAAACATTAGTTAGTCGAGAATTAGACCCTCAAGATCCTGCTGTCGTCACCGTTGGCAGTTTTCAATCAGGCACTAAGCACAATATCATTTCTGATCAGGCGTTATTGTTATTAACCGTACGCAGTTACTCAGATGAAACGCGTCAAACCCTACTCGATGGTATTGCTAGAATAGCCAAAGGTGAAGGCATCGCCATGGGTGTACCTGATAAATTATTACCGATAGTTACCGTTAAAGATGAATTTACCCCTGCCACTTATAACGAACCTGAATTTACCAAAAAAATGGCTAACTTATTTAGCACTGAACTTGGTAAAGATCGCGTTATTGAAGTACCTGCGGTCATGGCTGGAGAAGATTTCGGTCGTTATTATAGAGCAAATACCAAAATTAAAAGTATGATATTTTGGGTAGGTGGTGTACCACATGATAAATGGCAATCAGCCCAAGATACAGGTGAAGGTTTACCATCATTGCATAGCCCATTCTGGGCGCCTGATGCTGAAAAAGTTATTGCTACGGCAACGCAGGCAATGAACAGCGCAGTATTATCTATATTGGCAAAATAAGTTCATAACCCAAGTTGAATTTACATTATTACCCCGTCATGACAATCGAGTAATTGTAGTCAGTAGCAAAGTAATTTGCTACTGACTGACAAAATAATAAAAATCGAAGCTGTTCATTAAGATAACCGGCAATGCCCTAAATTTACTCTATCTGATCTCTGTAGAATAATAGTTTTTATTCCAGTAAAAATTAAAAACTAATGATTAATTTTATTCACCTGTTAATTATTCAAATGATCCCTTATCATTGTTATTATTACTACCTCACTGCAAGTTAATACAAGCATGTCAAACAAGTTGCCTGCGTTACATCTTTTTGGAATTTTTGAAGCTGCTGCGCGCCATGAAAATTTCAAACAGGCTGCGGCTGAATTATTTATAACACCCTCAGCAGTAAGTCATCAAATTAAAGCATTAGAAGCTTTTTTAGGTTTTGAGTTATTTCAGAGGAAAAGCCGTGGTGTCGCATTAAATGCTGCAGGTAAAGTATATTTACACTATGTACAGCAAGGTATAAGTAAGCTTGAACAAGGTACAAAAATTGTCAGTAATAAGTTTTCTTCACCTTCACTGAAAATATCTACTTTTACGACTATGGCAAGTAATGTCATTATCCCTAATTTAAGTGATTTTCAGCAAGAGCATCCTACTATTGATATACGTATTGAAACGGGGATGAGTATAACCGACTTGCGATACGATGATTGTGACCTGGCTATACGCATGGGCAAGGGTGATTGGCCAGGTGTTGTTGTGAAAAAATTACTTAACCTTACAATCCATGCAGTATGCTCGGCAGAATTTGCCAAAAAGCATAAATTGACTTCACCTGAACAAATTAGCCAAGTTCCTCTCATCGACCTTGCCAATATGAAAAATATTTGGCGAACTTGGGCGGGAGCTATGCAGCTACCTGAAATGCAATATAAGCATAAATTAACCTTTAGTAATTACGATGCTTCTCTACAAGCCGCAGAACAAGGGTTGGGCTTAGCATTGGCCGTTATGCCAATTGAACATGCGTTAATTGAACGTAATTTATTGGTTTTACCGTTCGAAAAGTCAGCGAATTTTGAACAGTCACTCTATGCGGTATATCGTGAAGAAGATAAAAACCGTCACGATATTCACTGCTTTCTTGATTGGTTAACGAAGTCACCTAATCTTAAAGCCATTTAATCTTATACCCATTACCATTCAAGATGCATGTTTCAGAGTGCTTGAGCAATTTCAATTCAAGACGCTGTGATGAAATAATGGTTATTCAGGAGAATTGCTCCTGCATTCTCTAATAAGCTACATCCATGTAGCGTCATTATAAATCACAGCAACGACGAAGTGATGTTGCTCAAACGCTTCTTCGATGGGTTTCAAATGACTTTATACCGCGTTAAATAATCAAAACATAGAATGACTATGCTTAAATTATTTACCTTGCCTAAAGCCATTTAAATTCCCACTAAAACCCTGCACTTTGATTGGTAACGGGTATATACCTTATAGGTTACTTTAATTCACCTATACAGTGAATATTATCCTTTTGTAACTATTGCGCTATACCACTAACATTATCCAAACGGTCAAACCAAGGATAACATGATGTTTAGTTCAAAAGTCATGGTGATTTATCGAATCATCGCCCTAGCAATGCTGAGTATACCTACAGCAATAAATATTTATTTTAACGGAGATATTGTCAGCTCAATGATATATGTGCCATTAATAACACTGGGGTTATCGGCCATCGCTATCTTTTTCGATGGCAGACTAGAAAGCGTTTTAAATCGAGGTATGATATTAACGAAACTTAAAGTACCTACCGCTAATATTTATCTAAAAACGACAAGTGATATAGCGATATCAAAGTTAGCAATCTAGAGTACAGGCTATTAAAAGAAGTGACTTAAATGATGGACTTCACCACTTTAATATTCAAACGTTTGGCAATACGGTTTAAATTAGCTCGATCGGTAGATAGTCGCCTTGCAGCAGCGGCCCAATTACCCTCTTCTTCTGTGAGAATTCGACTTATTAATTGTTTTTGAAAACTCTCTGTTTCTACTTTTAAATTCAAATTAACCTGCTGTTCAGTAATTGATGAGAGTCCACTTTCTGAGATAAGCTCTATCGGCAACTCTACACCAACCGCGTTGAGTGTCCCGCAATCGATTTTATCGATTGAGATTATCGCTTTATCACGCTGTCGTGCTCGCGCTTTTAGAGTTGCCCTGCTGACTACATGTTCTAGTTCCCGCACGTTACCAGGCCAGTTATATTGTGTTAAATGAGCAACCGCTTGCTCGGTAATTTTTAACTGAGCAATACCGAGCTTTCGCCGAGTTTGTTCAACAAAGTAACCTGCTAATAACTGTACATCGCCAACTCTCTCATAAAGCCTAGGCACTCTAATCGGATATACACTTAATCTGTGGTACAAGTCTGCACGAAAGCGACCTTCTCCAACTTCTTCTTTAAGATCCCTATTGGTCGCAGCGACAATACGAACATCCACTTCTTCAACATTATCTTGACCAACCGGTTGGATCTCATTGCTCTGAATTGCCCTTAATATCTTACTTTGTGCACCAAAGGGTAATTCCCCTATTTCATCTAAAAATAATGTACCGCCATCAGCTAAGGAAAACTTGCCAGCGCGGTTTCTATCTGCGCCAGTAAAAGCACCTTTGACATGACCAAACAATTCACTTTCGATCAAATTTTCAGGTAACGCGGCACAATTGACATAAACCATAGGCCCATGTTGACGAAGTGATTTTTGATGTAGCGTTCGGGCAACTAATTCTTTACCTACCCCAGTTTCACCATAGATTAAAATATTAAAATCAGATGAAGCGACAATATCCAGCTCTTGTTTGAGTTGCGACATAATAGGGCTCTCACCGATGAGCTCACCACCATCGCGTTTCCACGCTTCTTCAGTTAACTCTGCCACCACACGCTGTGAATGATCCGCCCTACTTTCAAGTTGATCTAACAAAAAAGCGGTATTGAGTGTTGCAGCAGCGATGGCCGAAATAACTTCTAACATACGCACGTCAATGTCTTCAAAGTCATGCGGTGTAAGGCTATCAATCGTTAATAAACCCAACAGTTTATCATCATAATACAATGGTAACCCCATACATGAATGCACAGGTAAATCACCCTCACGGTCAATCAATAGACCGTCATAAGGATCAGGTAACGGTGAGTCCGCCGCAAAACGAATGGGTGATTTTGACTGACAAAGTGCTAGAAATCTAGGATGTTCTTCGACATAAAATCGACGACCTAAGGTATCTCTACTCAAGCCTTGTAAAGCAATAGGTTTGAGCACGTCACCATGAAAAGAAAGTAACGCGACCGCATCACAAGTTATTGTTTTCCTAACGGTGTCTAACAACCGGTCAAATCTATCCTTGGTGTTTAAACTCGTCGCAAGGTCGAGAGCTAGCTCAATAACTGCTGTTGATGATATTTTTTTCATAACTTTTCCTGATGAAATAATTGTCCTGATGAAAGCCCATGTAGAGTTAAAAGTTTTTTACTCTAGTCACGAAGAGATAAAGTAACACAAAAGAGTCATTATGACTACCAAACAACAAGGTCATAATGACTACACAAATGCACAACAATAACTTAACCTATTGTATCTAAACAAAAAACAAACTTGGCACTTACTTTGCAATTACTAAATTAATAATTAAAGTAAATAAACAACAATAGGTAAGAGTTCACTATGTATTCACAATTTTTCATCGCACCTCAACTGCCTAAGATAGAAAATGCGCTAGCTTTTCAAAAGTGCTTGGTCATAGGTAACTATTTAATGTTGCTGTCTTTTTTTATCGTGATTACTTCTATTTTTATTACTTTCGTTATTGATGATAATTTCACCATCTCAGCGCAAGTATCGGCACATATTGCCACTATTTTTTTTGCGGGTTTACTTAAAATTGGCTATGTATTGCGCTGTATTGCTTTACATGGTTTTGGTCAAAGGAACTTTTAATATGTTACAAATTCAAGACTCAGAAAGCGCTCAATTAACCTATGATCAAGCAAGCTCAGATCATCAAGATAGCAATGCACTTAATTATGTAGCACAACACCCGGTATTAGATTTGCCATTTAGAAGCTACTTTTTACTGGCCGTTGCTTGCTCTATGGTCGCATTAGGAATATGGGCTGCTTATTTTAATGGCTACTTCACCTTTGCTGAAAATGGTATTAGCCCGTTGGCTTGGCATATTCATGAGATGATTTTTGGTTTTGCTGCCACTGTTGCCGTCGGTTTTATTCTTACCGCCGCACAAACATGGACAGGCCAACCAAGCATTAAGGGTTTACAGGTACTTGCTTTCGTTGGACTGTGGTTATTTGTTAGAGCCGCATTATTGATTAACTCACCTAGTACTATTATTGTGGCTATTGTCTTACAAAGTTTTTGGTGGTTGGGCTCAATTATTGTCTTTACTCGTTTAGTACTAAAAGGTAACAACCGTCGTAATTACTTATTCATTCCATTGTTATCAGCGTTAATGATACTCAATATTGCTTTACTGTTGCTTGATTTTAATGGCTATCATGAATTAACCCGGCACATTGCTAGAACCAGTGTATTAATGTTTTGCTTACTGATGGGTATTTTAGGTGGCCGCGTAATCCCATTCTTTACCGTTTCAGGCGCTAAGCTTGAATCTATCAAAACACCTAACTGGTTGACGCCCTTATTAACAATCACGTCTATTTTAGGCGTATTAGCCTTTTTCAGTTCTGCTTTTATTGAATTACCCTTTAGTCCGGCAATATTAATGATAGCGTCCGGTCTACTTCACCTTATCAGACAAGGTTATTGGCGCAGCTTTGCTACCCGAAAAATCGCTTTATTATGGTCGTTGCATATCGCTAATTTTTCTTTAGGGTTCGGGCTTATTTTACTTGGTCTAAGTTATTTTCAGACGCAAAGCATTGAGTACTTCAACGTATCAATAACCTTTGGTGATGCCCTTCACTTAATCACTATCGCTGCAATGGGCTTAATGATTTTTGCCATGATGTGCCGAGTATCTTTAGGCCATACAGGGCGAGCATTAATACCCAGTAAATTAGTTTCGTGGATATTCTTCCTGATTATATTTTCAGCATTTACCCGCGCCATACTGCCAACGATTACGTCACAACCATTACTTGCTTGGAATATTAGCGTGCTAGCTTGGCTAATCGCTGGGTTGTTTTTCTTAAAGGTTTACTTGCCTATTTTAACGGCTAAAAAGGTTGAAAAATCATTTAGTCGTTAAAGCAAAAGTAGAAAGATATTCATTAAAAAATAATTTTAAAAAACTTCTAGGTGATTTTACCTAGAAAGAATTTTTCACTTCAGTTTACCTTAGGAGTAATCATGTTAACTGATAAACATATCGACATTATTAAGAGTACTATTCCCCTGTTAGAAAACGCAGGACCGGCGTTAACAGGGCATTTTTATCAACGGATGTTCAGCCACCATCCTGAACTTCAAGACATCTTCAATATGTCCAATCAGCATTCAGGTAGTCAACAACTAGCCTTATTTGAAGCCATTGCTGGCTATGCTAAGAATATTGAAAACCTTGCAGCGTTAACCACTGCTGTAGAGCGTATTGCGCAAAAACATACCAGTTTCAATATTCAAGCTCCACACTACGCTATTGTTGGACATCACCTTATAGAGACATTACGGGAATTAGAAAGCGAAGCTTTCACTGCTGATATTGAAGAAGCGTGGACTGCTGCTTATCAGTTTTTAGCACAAATATTTATTAATCGAGAAGCGGAGTTATACCAACAGCGCGCTGAAACCTTGGGTGGTTGGCGTGACGCCAGAGCTTTTACGGTAATAGATAAAGTGGTTGAATCGAAACTCGTCACCAGCTTTATTTTTATGCCCGTTGATGACAAACCCGTTATTGGGTTTCAGCCAGGCCAATATTTGGGTATCGAAGTATCAGATCCAAGCAGAGAATTTAAAGAAATTCGTCAATATTCATTATCAACTAAAGCCAATGATCAAACATATCGAATTTCTGTCAAACGAGAAATAAATAATGTAGATGGCATCACGGCTAAAGGTATTGTCTCTAATTATTTGCATGATGAGGTAAATGTTGGTGATAGCATCAATTTATACGCGCCAGCTGGTGACTTTTTCTTTAATGATCGCCAAGCACCTGTAGTACTACTTTCTGCGGGTGTCGGTATAACACCGATGCAAGCCATCTTAGAAACACTAGCACAGCAAGGTTATAACCATCCTGTTCAGTATCTTCATGCTTGTGAAAATAGTGAGCAACATTCATTTGATCAACGTACTACAGAGCTTATTAACCAAAATAATTGGCAACAACATATTTGGTATCGAACGGGTGATGTATCACATCAACATATACTGCAAGGCATGATGGATTTTACTAAAATAGATTTACCTATTGAACAAGGTGATTTTTATCTTTGTGGCCCAATTCCATTTATGCAATTTGCCAAGCAGCAATTACTGACGTTAGGCGTAGCAGCAAGCAATATTCATTATGAAGCATTTGGTCCTCACGCTGATTTATAAATAATTTACACTTACAAATCAACAACTTAAAAAACAAGCACTAATATCGAACGAATTAGTGCTGGTTATTCTGTTTAATTATTCCTGTTAATCATTTTTGCTAACCGTTATTACTTAACAATATAGCTAAATCAAAAAGCCGCTGATAATACCTAATTCAATATATTTTTTGAGGCCATGGTCTATCGCAATATTGGCATCTACAGCCTTCGCGCTTTCAATCGCCGTTTCAAAATTAAGACCATTCTCAATTGACTGTAAAAACGTAAATTCACTCTCATCTACCGTCATCATTTCAGTTTTTAATCCCTGTCGAAAGAGCACGATAAAAATATCACTATCACCATCACCATCAAGGGATAACTCAATATTTTCAGGTGCATTCACTTGGTTCATCAACCAAATTTTATCAACAGGCATAGTCGAAGACATTATTGATACTGAAGGGCTCAATAAAAACGTTATGGTCTCTGATGAAGCAACTTCTGCCAATCGAGCCCAATCAAAATAACTATTGTCATTCGCTAATGAACTTTGATGAAAACGCCATTCCAGTTGAGCAACATCTTCAAGATATGATAAATGCCTGACCTGCTCAAATTCAGCTAAGAATGATGAAAAATATTCGCCATAGTCATCCATATTGCCTGAAGTTGGCCAGTGCTTAACAATGTACGGTTTACACATGACTTGAAAAAAACCCTTACCAACTAATTTTTCAATCACTGGGTAACTAAGGCTCAAAGAATTAGTGATATTGGCAATGGCACTACTTTGATAAATTCCCATAAGACCTTGGGCTGAAATTAATTGCGTATTAAGGTCATTAGCCATTAACGTATTATCAGCCGTTAGCGCTCCCGATAAACAATCGTGGATAAAGTTAGTTTGCAGCTCCGCGAGTTTTGTCATAATCAACTCTGCCCATTAACTGTATTAGCTATGAGGTTCGATTTTTCAATACTTGCAACCTTGGTAATAATCGCTTCAGCTTTGCTTTTTTCTTCTAACAGCACAGCAAGATCCGGAATATTAGTATCCCATTCAATCAAGGTTGGTAAGGCGCCAAAACGCTTAATCGCTTGTTCATATAACAGCCAAACATCATCACAAACCCTATCACCATGAGTATCTATGTAGAGCTCTTTTCCCTCAACTATTTCAGTACTAAAACCAGCTAAATGTATTTCCTTTACCGCAGATAGCGGAATATTATTTAAATAGGTTAAAGAATCAAAATGATGGTTATGTGCACTGACATAGATATTATTTATATCAAGTAATAAGCCACAACCTGTTTCTTCTGCCAATGAAGATAAAAATTGCCACTCTGTCATCGGGGAGTCTACATAAGTTAAATAACTTGAAGGGTTTTCTACTAATATCTGCCGTTGAAGAATATCTTGCGCTTGCTTAATATTGTTAGCCACAATAGTAAAAGCTTCTTCGGTAAGCGGGAGAGGTAACAAGTCTGGTAAGTAATGCCCGCCTTGTGATGCGCTCCAAGAAAGGTGATCTGAGATCAATCCCGGTTGTAACCATTCAACAGTACTTTTAATATGGTGTAGGTGTTGCTCACGAACAGGACAGTTAATCGCTGCTGAGCCCAAAGACATGCCAACACAATGGGCGGATATAGGATAATCTTGGCGGATCTTAGCCAAATATTTTGACGAAGTACTTGCTTGACTGAAAAAATTTTCCGTATGAATCTCTAACCAAGGAACATCCGGTTTATGGTTCATAAACTCTTGGAAGTGCTGATGTTTCAGTGATATGCCTACGCCTTGAATACTTTGCATAATTAAAACCGTATCAAATCGATTAAGAGTAAATTTGGTAAAGCGCACAGTACTTTATTTCAGCGCCTTACCTATAAATTTAACAAGTTACTAACCTCTATTTTCTCAGCTATTTTTTCGCTGGTTTTAACGCTTTGACCACACCACCCGTAATTTTGTCACAAGTGCCTTGAGGAACATAAACCCACTCATGTGGAGAGTTATCCATTGTTGCTTGCCCTGCGCAGTTATGGCTGCCATTTAACGCGCCACAGTCATTTTTACCTGCTTTGGCTATACCTGCACATTTTTCCCATGAGGTAGGTTGACTAGGAACCGCATTAGCCGAAGTCGCGGTTAAAACGCCTAATGCTAAAATACTTGAGATAGCTGCGCTGGCAATTTTTTTGTTGTCCATAGTGACATCCTTAAAGTGTAATTAATTGTTGTGTACAAAAATAAGACAGAGAATAAGAATAATAAATTTCAACAATATCGATTTTTGTTGAGTATTGAAGGCTTAACAAACAAAAATACCAGTAAGTATTTGGGTAACTTACTGGCATTTATGATTAAGATACTGTCTCTTATACACATCTCCGAGCCCACGAGACCGTACTAGATCTCGT
>OJBR01000293.1_pt1 | contig 25753 bp, 19 predicted proteins | sample 1591161 | NCBI WGS metagenome assembly OJBR01 (sample SAMN05416803, study PRJEB24817) | seawater metagenome | isolation source: Sea water | place: Canada:Atlantic | collected 2013-07
ACGAGATCTAGTACGGTCTCGTGGGCTCGGAGATGTGTATAAGAGACAGGCTCAAGTATTTTCGTGCTATCAGTCTTTTAGAAGGTCTATCTTTTTTAGCTATTTTAAGTATTTCATTTGGTTTAGTCAGCCGAGATTTTGTTTATCAATTGGGTATGGCTCACGGTATGCTTTTCATGCTTTACCTATTTTTATCTTTAATCGTTTCTAACAAGCAACAATGGTCATTACTCATTTGGTTGTCTTTATTTGTTGCTTCAATAGTTCCTTTTGCTTTTATTGGCGTAGAAATATTTCTAAGTAGGACGGCAGGAAACCAAAAATTAGCTGAAGCATAACAGCGTGATACTAGACACTGAACTCTGAACAGGAGGATTTAAAACTAGCATGTATAAAAGAAAGCAAGATGCCAAACCACAAGTCATTTCTTATGATCGGGTAAAGTCCTATATGCTGTGGATGATCGAAAGATATGGCGATTACTCAGCGAAAACCTTGCTGCAAAAAGCAAATTTACTCTTTAAAGACGATAAACAATTCAATGAACCAGCACTCGATTACCTGATAGAGCGCGGTATTGTTGATGATCGTCGTTATGCAAAGCGCTTAACAATGAGCCTTTCAGAGAAGAATATAGGTCCCAATAAAATAAAAGAGAAGCTTTATACCAAAGGTTTTTCAACTCAAATAATCAATGATTGCGTTAGTGCGATAGAAATATCTGATGATGATTACTTTGAGAAAGCACTGATCTTAAAGATAAGAAAGTTTGGTGAAGATCCGATTGAAGAGATTAAATTAAAACAAAAAGCGCTACGCCATTTAATATCGAAAGGGTTTTCCTATTCAATTGCTAATAAAGTAATTAGCTATTCAGCTGACGAAGACTACTAGTTGACCCTTTTAAACACAGTCAGTCGTGCAATACCTAAACAGTTTTATAGCTCTACTGCACGATAAGCATCAATAACGTGCTGAACATCGTTTGTCTTACCTTGAAGAAACCCTTGTTGAATACGTTGATAATGATCAAGGGTTTTAGCTAAGTATCTCTCTGAAGTATCAGCTTGATGGTTTGATGTGGATTGCCACATGATATCGCCAACCGGATTAACGCTCTTATTTTCGTCCTTAGTTGTTGAAACCAATAATATTTCATAGAAGCGACGGTTTTCTTCCAGTAACACTTCATGTTGTAAACTAAAATCTAATGCTATTAACGTTTGGCGCAATGAAAACTGGTGATGAACCGGACACAGCAAAAACTCAATATTCAAATCTTGGTGTTTTTTATAGATAGCCTCAATAAATTCAATCATTAAGTCACCGCCAATACCGGCAATAATAATGAGGTGCTTTCCTTCATAGTGCATTAATGGCAGCTTTGCGACATCAAGACAGTGAGTTTTCCAATTTGAACTTGGATAAAAACGATGAAGCTTGCTGTCTAGTTCAGCCATGAGTTGCGGAACAATATCTACAAAATGTACCGTGGTGGCATCTGGACGCGATAATAAAGCGCTGCCAAGTAGTCCATGATCACAACAGCAGTCCCAAATATGGTCGTATTGTGAAGTCACCATTTTTTCAATTTTCTGTAATCTGTTACTTATTTTAAAGTTGAGTTTTAAGCTAGATTTCACGCTTAATTTTACCTTAGGTTGCGAGCTGACTTTTGACATAGCTTTAAAGAGTAATACTTAGTTGACGGTTATAAACGTGCGTATTGTATAGCGAATTAACTTAACCACACAAGCAGTTCAAGCACGGTGAAAGTCGACAGGTATTTAACCAACACAAATGGGCAACGATTTAATGAGATTGGCATAATACAGAATAAGAAGTTTCTTTTGATTAATAAACAGTTAATGAGTTACGTATAGACACATTTATTTACATCAATTTACCTAAATACGGATATTTTTAACAAACTCTATAATACAATGTTTACTGCTTTTATTATGGATTGAATAAATGAACTACACTCGAGCTGCACTTAAAAACCCCGCAGCAATCATTGTTATTGTCGTTTTAATTATGGTTTTTGGCCTATTAAGTGTCTCAAAATTACCTATTCAATTAACGCCTGATATAGAACAGCCTCAAATAACTATCTTTACCGGTTGGCGAAGTGCTGCACCATCTGAGTTAGAGTCTGTCATTATTGAGCCCATCGAAAATGTGGTAAAAAATACGCAAGGTGTCATTCGGGTTAATACCTCGATAAACAAAGGTTTTGGGCGAATTAACCTAACCTTTGATGTCGGCGCTGATATGCAAAAAGCCATGCTTGATGTCATCAATAACTTAAACCAAGTTCCGCCTTTACCCATTGACGCTATAGAGCCAATCGTTTCGGCTAATGGTGGTGGTAATACCGCAACCATGATGATTAAAACTTTGCCGGACAATCCGGTTGAAGATTTTGGTCAATATCAAAAACTCATTGAAGATGTGATTGAACCAAGGTTTGCACGTATTCCAGGTATAGGAGAAGTTAACCTCGCTAGCCATAGGCAAAGAGAAATCAGAGTCACCTTTGACCCGGTAAAAACGGCCTCTCTAGGTTTATCTATTGCAGAAATAAGCTCAGTCATTACCAATTCAAATGATACCTCTGCAGGTACTGTTAATGTGGGGCGTCGTCAATATGTGGTACGTTTTTCAGGTCAGTATAGCTTAGATAATCTCACACAAATGATTATTGGCTACAGTGATGAAAGACCTATTTATTTGCAAGATATCGCTACCGTGGAAAACACGCTAGCAGACAGACAAGGTTTCAACTTACGCAACGGACAACCGTCATATTACCTCACGTTGAGGCGTCAAAATGGTGAAAACATAGTCGCCTTGCTTGATAAGATAAACATCGCCATTAAAGAGCTAAACGACGGACCATTAAAAGCAGAAGGATTGACAATAGATTTAAGTTTTGACTCATCTGTGCATATTCGTAATGCGTTATCGCTGGTACAAAATAACCTAGGTCTTGGCGTATTACTTTCCTTAGTGATCTTATGGTTATTCTTAAGAGGCATGCGCAATATTTTGATTATTGCGATTACCATCCCCGTGTCTTTATTAGTCGCGTTTGTTGCCTTGAGTCTTTTTGACCGAACACTGAATGTTATTTCTCTTGCAGGTTTAGCTTTTTCTGTTGGTCTAGTACTTGATGCCGCCATCATAGTGCAAGAAAATATTGTCCGACTCAAAAGTAAAGGCATGGATAACCACAAAGCCGTGCTCAAAGGTACAACCGAGGTTACCGGCGCTTTATTTGCCTCAACCGCGACCAGTGTTGCTATATTTTTACCGATATTATTTATGAAGGGCATTGAAGGGCAACTCTTTTCAGATTTAGCGTTAACACTGTCAATTGCAGTTATTGCTTCATTACTTGCTGCGATTACCGTCTTACCTATTGCCAGCAAATACTTATTAAAAGACGTCAATGATATTGACCCTTTCGCGCTTTATTGGGAACGCCTCACGGTATTGGTAATGAAGTTAACGAACAGTAAATTCAAACGCGTAAGTTGGATCAGCCTCTTATTAGCTGGCTCATTAATCATTAGTATTACGTTATTACCCAAAACAGATTTCATGCCTAGAGCGCCAACAGATGGCTTCTTTTTCAGTTTCGATATGCCGCCAGGAGGCAATGTTGACTTTATTGAACATGAAATGGCGAGTTTGGTTAAAAAGCGCTTAGCGCCATACTTAACCGGCGAAAAAACACCAAAATTAAAAAGTTATAATTTTTACTCGTTTGGCTCTAACGCAACGGGCGGTTTTATCTATTCAGATGATCCGAGCCGCGTTGAAGAGCTAATGAAAGTGATTAAAGCGGATGTGTTTTCAGGTTTGCCTGATACCGACGTATTCCTGTTTCGTGGTTCAATGATTAATATCTCGGGCAACGGAAACGGTAGAACAATCGATATAGATATTCATGGCACTGATATCGAAGGCTTAATGGAGGTCGCTAAAACGGGTATCGCTGCGATTAACGAAAATATGCCAAACACTAGCGCATTTCCTATTCCAAGCCTTAACTTAGCTGAGCCAGAACTAAACTTACTACCTAATGATCAACGTATTACCCAAGCAGGATTAAATCGCAGTGACGTCGCTAGGGCTATTAGTGCTTACACCAGTGGTTTATTTATTGGTGAGTATTTTGATGGTAACCATAGATCTAATATTATATTGCGTGGCGAGCAGTGGGAAACCCCGGACGAACTTGCCATGATGCCTATGCATACTCCATTGGCTGGCATTCAGACCTTAGGAGAGTTGACTCATATAACCAGATCAGCAGGTCCTACCGAGTTAAAAAGAATCAATGGCAAGCGTACCGTAAGTATTCAAGTATCACCGCCAGCGACTATGTCACTTGAAGAAGCAACAGCGCTTATTAATGAAAAAGTCATCCCTAAAATGCAGTTAGATCTACCTGAGAACTCAGCTATTTCTCTCAGTGGTAATGCTAATCAAATGGCTTCTGCTATTAGCGATATGATCAACAACTTTATCTTAGCTTTGCTGATATTATTTTTACTGATGACAGCACTATTCAAATCAGCAAAAGATAGTCTCATGGTGTTATTGGTTATGCCATTAGCTACTGCAGGTGGCGTAATAGGACTGAGTTTTTTAAATATATTTACTTATCAATCTTTAGATTTATTAACAATGATCGGGTTTATTATTTTACTTGGGTTGGTTGTTAACAATGCCATTTTACTGGTAGACCAAACCAACCAAGGTGGTTTAGCAGGTTTGTCTCGCTGTGATGCGGTTGCTCAGGCTATTCGTATTCGTGCTCGACCTGTCTACATGAGTACATTAACCAGTTTATTTGGCATGTTGCCATTGATGTTAATGCCAGGCGTGGGCAGCGAGATATACCGCGGATTAGCCGCTGTAATCGTAGGTGGTATGACGGTGAGTGCTATTTTCACTTTGGTATTGTTTCCAAGTTTACTGCGAATGACACAAGGTAAACATGCTTCACCTGCAACAAATATAGTGTCCATCTCAGCAACAGAACAAGAATTACGTATTAGTAATCGGTAAGAGAAATTTATGCTAAAAATAAATCAAGTAAAGCTAACACAAGTAAGCGTAGCTCAAATGAATACTGTGCAACTAAACACTTCACCGAGTAATACAGTGCAAGTGAATACAACACCAGCAAAAGTAGTACATAAAATGATGAAAAAAGTAGCAATAACGACCCTAATTGCAATGAACTTCATGCAAGTAAGCTTTGCTGCAGATGTTGTTGAAAAAACTGAAACAAAAATTGTGGCAAAACCAGTAAAAGCAGCGTCAGTGCTTAATATGCCACTGTCAGCAAATACTGAACTAAACGCGACCTTATACAGTCGATCACATATCCCAATAACAGCATCACTAAACGCAAGAGTGGATTACTTAGTTGAACCTGGAGACTTTGTCGCTCAAGGAGATAAACTTGCGGGCATGGATTTATTACCTATTCAACTGCGCCAAGCAGAACAAAAAGCACAAATTAGCCGAGCAAGGATTAATGTAGCGTATATCAAAAATGAATTATCACGCTTGCAAGAGCTAAGTAAAACCCAAGCAGTCTCGCAGTTTAACCTAGACCAAATGCGTTCGGAGCATGATTTAGCGGCAGCAGATTTAGAAATTGCTCAACTAAAACTAGCACAAATAGACGAGCAAATGTCCCGTGCCATCATTACCGCACCATTTGCCGGAATTATTACCGAACGTTTAATTAGAGTGGGTAGTGAGGTAAGTCGTGGTGATATTTTACTTAGATTACTTGATACCGAACATTTAGAAGCGCGATTATACATTCCTATTAAATACCTCGCTTTCATCAATAAAGGTGACAAATTAAGTATGTCAGCAAGTGATCAACGAACGCTGGCTGCTGTTACGGCTAAAATTCCTAGAGCTGATCCAAGATCACAAACCTTTGAAGTTAGAATTAATATACCTAAAGCACTAAATAAGCATTGGGCTGCAGGTCAACTTGTTAGTGTTAGCGTGCCAACACAAAAAGCAACAGAGAGCTTAACCGTGCCGCGCGATGCCTTGATTTTGCGCAAAAGTGGCAGTTATGTCATTAAAGTAAATGCAGACAACACGGTATCTCGTTTAGCTGTTGTTGTGGGTAAAGGTAATAAAGAACGCGTAGCAATAACTGGTTCACTTAAGCATGGTGATAATGTTGCGATTAGAGGCGCAGAAAGATTAGCCAACGGTGATAAAGTTGTGATTCAATAATTTTAGTTGCTTATACTCTGACTTATGTACTTTACTCTAGCATTCACTAATACCTTGTAAAAAACTGACGTAATCTTCGACGCCTTTTATCGAAGATCCATTGTTTTTTCTTGCATTTTAGTCTGAGCATTGAGAATGAATAGGGCACATTAGTGCTTTTACCGTATTAACTTAGGTTAGGTAATCCTCCTTTTAGGGATGTTTATTGCTATTTATAGCAATTAATCATCCCATAAAGGGTTATATTCGGTAGTCATTGATTGTTTGTGGTTGTCGTGTAATACTCCTTTTAAGGGTTATACTTGGGTATATCCTATATAAAACACCTTTTAAGGCATATTATGAATATTGATCAATTGACAGCGCATGCCATTGCGGCTGAACTGGGCGATAGAATTAAAACCGCCCGACTCAATGCAAACCTCACCCAGAAAGCATTAGCTAACAAAGCAGGTTTATCCCTCAAAGCTGTAACCAATGGCGAAAAAGGTAAATCAACGCTTGAATCTATGATAGCTATTCTTATCGCGCTTGGTCTAACAGAACAACTTAATTCGTTTATCCCAAAACAAGAGGTATCTCCGGTTCAATTAATCGAACTTCAGGGTAAAGAGCGTAAAAGAGCAACTACCATACGTAAAAGTACCAGTAAAATAAATACCGAAAGTAGCAGTCGAAGTAAGGATATTCCCACATGGTAATGGAAGTTATAAAGGTTAAATACAAAGCGTTTGACGTAGGCGCAGTTAGCTACAATACCGATACCCGAATGGGTGCGTTTGAATACTTCCCCAGTTTTATCAAAACAGGTATTGAATTATCGCCGATTAAAATGCCACTGGCTAAAAACATTTATTCATTTCCCCAGCTAGACCAAAATACTTTTAAAGGTTTACCTGGACTTATCGCCGACTCATTGCCTGATGATTTTGGTAATGCTGTAATGAATGCATGGATAGCTAGCCAAGGTAAATCAACTAGTGATATCACGCCTTTACAACGTTTACAGTACACCGGCATGCGCGGTATGGGGGCTTTAACTTATTCACCTGCCACAAAAAGAAAAAATCTTAATGCATCACAGCCAATACACATTGAATCGCTCGTTTCTATCGCACAAGACGTATTAGATAAACGGCAACAATTTAACGTTAACCTTGAAAATAATGGCCAAGAAGACAAAGAAGCAATGATGTCTCTTATGTCCGTTGGTATGAGCGCTGGTGGTGCAAGGCCAAAAGCCGTGCTTGCTTTTAATAACGACTTAACGCAAGTTCGCTCAGGCCAAACTGATGCGCCTGAAGGTTTTACCCACTACTTGATGAAATTTGACGGCGTGAGTGAACATAATAAAAATCAAGAAACCTTTGGCGATCCTATGGGTTATGGCGCGATGGAATATACCTACCACTTATTAGCAAAAGAATGTGGTATCGATATGATGCCATGTCATTTATTGAATGAGGGCAGAAGACGACATTTTATCACCGAAAGATTTGATCGAAACGGCAATGACAAGATACACGTACAAACACTCAACGGACTTGAACATGTAAGCTACAAGCAAATAGGCTCATACTCTTATGCTGAATTATTTAGTACAGCAAGAAAATTAAAACTGAGTCCAGACGATGCGATGCAGTTATTTAAACGCATGGTATTTAACGTAATATCTCGAAATCACGATGATCACGCCAAAAACTTTGGATTTATGTTAGATAAAGACCATAAATGGCAACTAGCTCCAGCTTACGATTTAGCCTATAGCTACAAACCCGAAAGTCATTGGGTAAGTAAACATTGGATGACACTTAACGGGAAACAAGATAATTTCACCAGAGATGATTTCTACAGCTTTGAAAAGTTAAGCCCAATCTTTAGCAAACGAAAAATAGATGATGTGTTAAATCAAACTATCGAAGCGGTATCACATTGGGATAAATACGCCACAGAGCAAGAAGTACCAAACTCACTAGTAAAAGAGATAAGCGAGAATCTAAGGCTCTTCTTATAGTTGTTGTGGGTAAAGGTAATAAAGAACGGGTTGCGATAACCGGCTCACTAAAACATGGTGAGAGTGTTGCAATTAGAAGAGTAGAAAGATTAGCCGACGGCGATAAAGTTGTTATTCAATAAGCTACTTACCTATGTATTTACATTAGCATTCATTAATAACGCCAACATCCTCCGCTTCAAGCTCACCGGCGACATTAGCTTTTCCATAGTTCTTGGTGCACTTTTACCTGAGTTAAACGCATAAGTCTGTCAATATTTAGGAAACTTGTTACAATGCTATTTTTTAATTTTAGGTAGACTATGAATAATAGTAATGATCCGCTACACGGCGTTAAACTTGAACAGATCCTAACCGAACTGGAGAAGAAAATTGGTTGGGATAAGATGGGTGAGTTACTTAATATTCGTTGTTTCACCAATAAACCGCGTCTTAAATCAAGTTTGAAATTTCTACGTACAACCCCTTGGGCACGCAGTAGAGTTGAAATTTTATACCTAAAAACATTTTGTAGTAAGCATAAAGAGACGGGGAAATTAATCAGGGGGATACTGGCCCAGAATACAGCAGTAGCAAAAACGACTTCCACTAAGCCCGCTCCTTTTGTTTGGCCAACATCGAAAAATAAATAGATTTATGACACACTGAAGACATTAATATTTGAAATTTACACTGAAAATTTTGATCTACAGCGAACATGGCTTAACAATCACATTCCTCTAGCAGTTTCCCTATAACTGGCGCTCCCTAGAGATAAAAAATTAAGTTTTGATCATGATTTTTTATCATTAATTGAATTGTCGTTTACAGCCATACGAAAAGCTTTTTTGTGTGGCGTTGATAAGGAAATCAGTGTGAGTTACGAGCATAGACGAACATGGATTGAGAAACGAATTTTTCAATTAGCTCAAGTGTTTACCATTGATATTTGTTCACATGCCGTGATGCATCTTGTATTACATGTAGATAGCTATCTCCTTATGTCATATGAGACGAATCAGAAAGCCCCCAGCGCAAGAAACTATAAATGAGGATAATAGTAACGTTACTAATGGTTTTTTCATGTAAAATCCTGAAATAAAATATTAAAAAAGACTGTTTTTTCATAAAAAAAAACAGCCGTTTAATCTAGCTAGCTTTTGGGTGTCCCCATTTATTTCTATTCATTAGAATCTAACATTAAATCCAGCTATGATAGTACTGACATCATCAGAGCCTGTCCATTCTTCATCAAAATCAAAGTCAGCTAAAGCATAAGAAGCGTAAACAGATATGTTATCATTGATGTAATAGTTAGTACTTAGTTTGTATTTTATAACAGTGTCAGCATATCTTGTTTCATATGTTGATAAACCTAAACCAACACTAAGTTGACGATTGAAGTAATAATCTCCATTTACATCAAAAATATTAGTGTGGCCTCCATCATATTCCTCAACATAATCATCATATTCCTCAACATAATCATCAAATGAGGTATAGCCGTATTTAGCAGTAAGTTTAATAGAGGTATCTCCCTCCATTGAAAACAAGTGGTTATATCTAACCGCAATTGTATTAGAGCGATATTGATCACCTTCATCATCATTTTGGTTTGTGCTGTAGCTTAAGGTTAGTGAAGAATAATCAGTCAGATATTTACCTACTTCTAAATAACCACTATCAAGAATCGTTTCGGTGTTATATCCCTGGTTATATTCAGTATCAATGTCATTATAACCAGCATTAATATAATTAACTCCAACGATAACACCGTCATCCGAAACGTATCTTCCCGCTATTCCCCATGTTCTATCGTTTGCCGAATATTCTCTAGAGGCTGTACCATACTTTAGTGATACTTCAGAGCTTTTAGTTAAAAACCCCGCTTCCGCTAACGGGCCTTTAGTATTATCAATAGCATTAAAATAATACTTTCCATTAAATATAGAAGCGTTTGCGTCTACACCGAAAGTCTCTTTGTCAATAAAAGAGAAATCAGCTTCGATGTAGTTTTCTGCCATTACAACCGAGCTAGCGGTTGCTAATAAAACGCACAGTGCGAGTTTTTTCATAACAATATCCTTGTTAATTGGTTTTAAATAGATAGAGAAATTATATCAACTATAAAATACGATAATATGCAATTTCCGAATATTGGATTTTAAATTATAATTTTTGTACAAAAATTGATTATGGTATAAATGATTGGGGGGATTTTCGTGGATTCTAATCGAACCGGTCCAATTAACTGGAATAGCTAATATCTCGAATGTGGCAAATATGACAATGTATGAATAGTGTGCATGATTGAACTCACAAGCTGAAAAGCATAATGCATTCTGATGCTTTAATTCCGGACATAGCTAACATTGTATTCATAAATATATTATCAAATGTTAAACTAGCTTTAATTTCTCTCTGGTCACTTTATATGCACTCCAAAACCTTTGACATATTCTTCAAATTTTTTAAACAACTAGGTATTGAAGATGGGGTTATTAATAAGGTTGGTTCAGAGCTTAAATTTATGGCGCTTGAACCTTCACAAGTACTCTTATATCAGGGTGAACCCCAGAAATACGGCTATTTAATTGTTTCAGGTGTTCTGAGGGCTTGTTATTTTTCTAATGCTGGTAATGAACGTTGTAAAGAATATTATTTTCAAGGAGAGATGACTTTTTTGTACTCAGCTTGGTTAACTAATACTCCTGCAAATTATCAGATTGATACTTTGAATAAGTCGGAAGTTATTCGCATACCTTTAGCAATATTAAATTCTTCAAACTGGCAATCTGCTAAGTTAAATTTGTTACAACAACAATTGCTTTATAAGGAAGAAAAAGAAGTTTTCCTTCTCTTGAAAAATCCAGAAGAGAGATATATTCATATGGTCAAACATGCCCCGAAATGGTTAAACAGTCTTAACGATATTCAATTGTCGGCATATATAGGGATAAGTCCCATTAGCTTGTCTAGAATAAAAAATCGGATTAAGAAACACCATTTCAATGATGTAATTAACTTAAGTTAATTTCCTAACACTCATTAAAATACATAATGCACTCATTATTCAATTCTGTTTTATGAGGATACTGCATTGTCAGCATTTATTTTGTCACAACTACTCATTATTATTGCTATATTTTTCGATTTAGCTTCATTTCAATTTAAAAAACGTAAGCAAATTGTTGCCTGTTTATGTGTCGCTGGCACATTAATATTTAGTCATTTTATATTACTTGACCAATGGACTGCAGCGGGACTAATGGCTATTGCAACCATTAGATATTTCATCAGTATTTTTACAACGTCAAAACGTGTAATGTTATTTTTTATCTTTTTATCCTTTGTCGTAACTCTGTTTACTTATATAGGAAGTGTTAGTTTGTTAGCCTTTGCTGGCTCTACATTTCAAACAGTCGCTTCTTTCAATAAGAATGATAAAAAATTAAGACAATTAATGATTATAGGAACCAGCTTTTGGTTATTACATAACTTTATTGTTAACTCTCCTGCGGCAGTGATCATGGAGGCTTTATTTATTAGTAGTAACATAATTGGCTATTATAGGTTTTATCTGAATCCAACGAGAACACCATTAAAAAGTAACTAGAACTTTACTGTATTCTTGTCACTAGCGAGGGTCGTCTAATTGCACAAAGCTATCTTTAAAATACTACTTCTGTTTACACCTTTGGTCAGTTATTTAATCACCAGTTATCTCGGCATAGCCTTTACCGGTAAAGCCTCCTGTTGCGTTAACTCTGCCTTCCCAATAGGGAATAGTTAATTGGTTGCGTGAATCTTTAGTGATACTTTCAATTATAATGGCTGGGGTATTCGGTAACTCAACTTGCCATTTGCTTGGATAATCGTGGTTATCTATCTTTACTGTTTCAATGACAGATAGCTTAATACTTTCTTTTGAAATATCAGTTGCTGTACCATCGTGTGCTATGCGTGTGCCGCGACAATAATCATAACCGTTTTCGTTACTGAGTCCGTTATTGTCTCTGCTGCTTTGTTCTTCTTTTGGTTCAGCTATTGCATCCGCTCTGTTTTTGTTACCTCGAATACAAAACAACATTAGTCCTTTTGAATCTGATTCTTCTGCTTGCGAGTCGACTAGGCTAAACCAGTCCCAACCGAGTTGATTCTTATCGAGTAAACTGGCGGACCATTCTCTGTCATACCAGGCATTACCTGTCACTTTATAGGTTTGTCCGGCAAACGTTAAACTACCTTTTACCTTTAGAAAGGGATAACTAAAGTAATAGGACGCATGGCCACTTTGCGTTTTTTGGCTGTAACCATTGTCGCCATGCAATGTCATTGGGCTATCGCTTAAGGTTAACGCTATTTGGTTATTGTCATGTGCTGCAGTTAGCTTCAGTGGTAAAAAGTCTTCATTGATACTACTCAATTGCCAATTATCAATGGCGGCGTTAAACGGCGAACTAGTCACTTTTGCTTGGCCCGCTCGTGAAAAACGTTCAAAGGCAACATGCTCTTGGTTATGCTGCATAGCAAAGTGGGCAAAATATAGGTTGTTATCCCACCATGTAGAGTCAATGTTACTCGGCATTAAGGTGCGAAAGAGTGTCCATTGAACACCAAAGGTTTCACCTGTATCACTTTGCAAATTAGCGGTTAAATACCACCATTCAATACCTTGTTCAGCATGAATACCATGATCCTTGGGAAATACTAATTCAGTGCCTCTTGTTACTGGCTCACCGTTGGCTACTTGCAACGCAGAGGAGGTCGACTTTTGCTCTACTGGTTGGCAAGCCGCTAGTAAAAAAACAGAGCACGCAATTAACCTTTTAATTCTCATTTTAATCACGGGATCATAGTTCCTTTGCTTCTAAATTCGTTAATTTACGTATCGGTAAATAAGCACACAATACGGAGACAGCAACCAGTGTTAAACACATGATGAGTAAACTGGTTAAATCTAAACTAAAGTGAATGGTCCAACCAAACGCGATAGGCATGACAAACTTTAATAAAGCAAAGCCAAGGGCAAAGCCTAGAGGAATAGCAAATAACGCGGTAAATAACACTATGCCACCGGTTTGGAGTAACTTCATGATTAATAATTGCTGCTGAGTCACCCCTAGGTTGCGTAATATGGTTAATTGTTTTAATTGATTAACACTTAAACTTAATAGGCTGGTACACAGACTTAATAAGGCAATAGCGAGAATAAAACCATTAAGCGCTTTAGTAACAACAAAGGTATCGTCAAATAAAGCGTTGGCTATTTGTTTAAATCGTTTGTTGGGCAAAATTAGTGTGCTGTCTTGTTTAAACTCGTTAACTAAACGCTCACTAAATGCAGCCACTGTGGTGCTAGTGTTTAGGCTAATTGAATAACCAATAAATTCGGTGTTTAGCGCTGCTGATTTTTGTCGTTTTTCCAAGGTAAGTAGCGACATACTTGGGTTGCCATAATCATAAAAGAAGCCCGTTATACGGCAATTAAAGTGTGTTGAGTTTTGCGTAAATACCGCGATATCACCTAAAGAAAAGCCAAATTTAATCTTACTTTGTTCATTAGCCAAACAACCCTTATCCATGAAGTTTTTATTACTGATGGGTAAGCCTGATGTCAGTGATATTTGCTGATAATGTTCAAAGTTTTTACCAAAGTTTGAAAGCTTGGCGGGTACATTATTTACCTTGCCTTCGCTTTTCGTATAGATGCTTAGCTGGGCAACTTCAGGCAAGTGACTGAGTGTTTGTCTTAGGGTGTGATCGATTTTATCTGAGCGCAGATAAATATCGGCACTCAGTTGTTTTTCAAGGTGTGCATTTAAGGTAGTACTAAAGCTTTTCACCATAATTTGCATGCCTATGGCACTACCAAGGGCTACTAAAATGGCAATAATGGCAATATGTAAGTCTTTTATGTGGAATCGTGTATCCGCATGTAGCCACTGGGCTAACGGATTAGACAGTGTAAAAGGTAATGCGACTAAACCCGAGAGCGCTTTAGGCACCAGTAAAATAAACAAGACCAACAAGGTAAAACACAGCAGTAACGCTTGGTATTCGTTCGTTGCGTAATTAAGTAACCAAATTAACCCCACGGATGTACTCGCTAATAAGGTGTAGAACATCAATTGGCCTTTAAGGGCAACCTGCTTGGCCTGTGTTAACAATATTACCGCTAAGGCAGATATATTCAGTGCAAAACCCAATAAAACATTAGTCCACTGCCAATGGATAACAAGGGCTTTATCGAGTTGATATAAGCCGATTAATGTGCGATTGACATCAAGCACTAATCCATTAGCAATAAAGTAACCACCTAATGTTCCTAGCAGCGCAGTAAAAATACTGACCATAATCAATTCGATACTAAGGCTAAACTGAATACTTAGCTTGGTGCAGCCTAATAGTTGCATTTGCTTTATCAACTTCTGGCGAGCCGTTAGGGTAAGTTTTATCGCGTTAAAGCTTAAAAAGGCGGCAACAATATAGCCAAGCATGGCAAGTGCGGTAAGATTAAAAAAGAATGCTTGTGACAGTACATCAAACGACTGTTGTTCGGCATCAATTAGTTGTGCTTGCCCAGCAATCATTTGTTTTATTTGAACGACTTGTTGATTAGTAACATGCGACAGCTCAATAAAGCTTAAACGTCCTTTAGCTGCTAATAAATAATCTGCATGAGCAATATCGGTAATGGCCCAAAGCCCAATATCATCCATTAAACTAATGTCTGGTTGAACTTGACCATTTAGCAAGACAAATGCTGCTTGGTTAGCTGTTTTTGTTTGCAGTCGACTAGAAAACTGTGAATCGACTAACAAGGTAGACAAGGAAAAGCGCAGGGGTGTTTCATTACCGTTTTCATCAGCTTGTTGGTATTGCGAATTGTTTTGCTGCAATTGATTCAACCATAACAAGGTGTCTACACCTTGAATTGCCAACGTTTGGCCATCACTGGTTGTTAATCGTCCACGTAACACAGGCTGGGCATTGATAAAGCCTTGTTGTCGTAGATTTATCCATAGCTTACCATCGATAGTCTGCTTTCCGGTGAGAGGTTTAATTAAATGGGTGACGGGATTATTGATTAGTGCAGAAGAATGTTGATAACGTGTTTTTGCTTCTTGATTAAGCCCTGAAATAGCCGTTAATAGGGCGCTACCTAAACTAAAGCCTAATATAAACAAAGCCATCAACCAAGGATGTCGGCGATAAAACGCGATATGAGTGGTTAATATAAGCTTTATTTCATTGGTAGAATTAGTCAAAATGGCCATCTCTTAGCACGTTAACTTGATCGAAATAATCAGTTAATTGATGACTATGAGTCACCATGACTAGGTTGATTTGTCGTTCACGGCATAACTCGGTAAGTAGTTTAACCACTTGGTGCGAACGCTTTTGATCTAAGTTGCCTGTCGGTTCATCGGCAAAAATGATTTGAGGTTTATTGAGTAAAGCTCTGGCGATACCGACTCTTTGTTGTTCACCACCAGACAGTTGATCAGGCAGGGCATTTAGCTTATTTTGTAACCCTAACTCGTTGACAAGATGGTCAAAATCACTCGCGTCTTCCCCGGGAAAGTTTAGCTTGTGCTGGAATAAAATATTTTGTTTTACGGTCAGGCAATCAAGCAATTGATAGTGCTGAAATATAAGCCCAATTTTACGACGATAAAATGCGAGTTCTCGCTCATTAAGCATTGATAGCTCTTGGTTGTTAACACTGACTGAGCCACTATCTGCTTGCAATAGACCAGCTAGTATATGTAAAAAAGTGGTTTTACCTGAGCCACTATCACCAAGCAATGCAAGGTGCTGCGCTGCGGGTATAGACAAATTTAGCTTATTTAAAATGCTTTGTTTGTTATCGCCATCTTTACGAATGAAACATAAATCTTTAACTTCAATCACGGTAACTCCTTGTTAGCCTGTGGTATTTTAACGGTTATCGCAGTTAAAGGAAATAAGAATACGATATAACAACCGGCTTATATAATGCTGTGTTCGGTACTATGTAGATAATGTGTTTGATCCTTCGATAAAACGCTATGTAAGGAGCAAACTGAACGAGCAGGGTTACTTGTATTTATGTAATATCTTCTTAGGAATATGGCAATAATCATTGGGAAAGCGAGTTAACCTTTCTTGGTGTTCCTCATCGCTTTTCACATAATTTATCAAGGGTAAAATTTCCACAACGACGTTGTCTGCATCATCGCGGCTTGTAATATATTCACTAGCGGTTTTGAGGTGACTGCTTTGTTTGCTATATATTCCAGTTCGGTATTTCGTGCCAACATCTTCGCCCTGTTTATTGATGCTGTAAGGGTCAATAATTTCGAAAAAACAATCGATAAGTTCAATCACATTAACCGCGTTTGGGGAGAAGGTGACTTTTACACACTCAGCATAACCATCATAACTCGTCTGGGTTGTATCGGTTAAACCATTAGCTCGACCTGCTTCAGTTGCATAAACACCAGGTAGGTGTTTAATAAATTCCTGCACACCCCAAAGGCATCCTCCGGCAAAATAAATAACTTCTCGTTCTTGGTCGTCATTTTTATTACGTTGTATTTTCATAGTTGGTCTTAATAAAACCTATTGATTGTTGGAATTCCGAATAAAGCATGATTATTCTGTTTGTTATATGCTCAGTTGTAAATCAATTATTAATTGAGAATAGTTATCATGTGTAATATTTTGTTTCGCTAAGATATAATCTTGATTAACCTAACGATTACTAACTTCAACTGAACCTCATCCAATTTACGATAATTTCGTGAAATTGTTCCAATATTTTAAATCCGACTGTATTAGAGTAGAAATGACTCTTTCTGCTAGCTAGTTGTGTGATTTATTGGTTGAGTGAAATTATCGTTTTTACAAAGACATAAAACAATGTAAATAGAGAACATTAACATGATTAGAGTAGTACAAGTTGCTTTTCCAGCGTTGTTATTTAGCTTATCGCCTTTTGCAACGGCATCTGACGATATTCAGGCCGTAAGTGATGAAGTAAAAAATAAAGTGAGTAATGACATTGAGAAAATTACCGTTGAGAGCTCAACTACAGCGAATACTAAACCGGTAGGAACCTTTAGTTCGCCCGTTTCTAATCTTGAATATGACCCACGCGTTGACCTACAGTCTCGCAATATGGCTGAAGCACAAGCCGATGTAACTATTCGTGGTGGTATTTTCGAAAACACTGGCTTTAGAATTGGCAGCGCGACGTTACTTGATCCGCAAACCGGCCATTACTTTGCAGAAATTCCTATTGCTCAGGAAATGTTAAGTAACGCTAATGTACTAACGGGTGCAGATAATGCGCTGCTCGGTGTTAATAGCTCAGTAGGTACGGTTTCCCGCAACTGGACACCAATAAAAACGGCAGGTAGCGCTTCAATTGGTGTAGGTAATAACAACTTTAATTTACAACGAATACACAGTGGTGTGAGCATGGCACTGGGTGATTCTACCGATTGGACACTTGGTTTAGAAGGTGAATTTTCTCGCTCTGAAAGTGATGGAACAATAGAAAATGGCGATCATGATTTTCAACGTGCTTCAGGTCGAATTCAATTAGTGGGACCATCATCACAGACCGATCTGTTTTTTGGATCTCAAGACAAATTCTTTGGCTGGCCAAATATGTACACGCCATTTAATGTCAATGAAACTGAAGATCTTGAAACACAACTATTGATACTTAATCATAAACAGGAATATGCGCAAGACAGCACTTTTGAAATTTCCACTTACTATCGTAATAACAAAGACCATTATGTTTTTTCTCGTGAGAACCCTGATGTATTTCAAGCTTTTCACGAAACTGATGTTAAATCGATAGCCTTATCCGGTCGCCATGCCCAAACAGCGTCATTTGCACTAAATTATTCAACACAGTTTATCGCAGATAATATTAAATCAACCACGTTAGAAAATAACTTTACCTCGCGTCATTATTACAAGGTCAGTGTATTACCTGAATACCGAATGGGTCTCCAAAATGATCAAGAGTTAACTTTCCGTCTCGGTGCAGCTTTTGACGATACTAATCGCGACGATTCACAAGTATCACTGATTGGTGATATTACCTGGGAAACTGTAAATGCTGACGATACTTCTCAAACGATTTATCTTTCTTATTCAGAAGCCAGTCAAGTAGCAGGGTATACGGCTATAGGTGGTAGTGACACCGGTGGTTTATTTAGAAGTAATTATAATCTTGAGCGAGAAATCACTAAAAATATGGAGTTAGGTTTGGCATTAGACCGCGAAACTTGGCGTCTCGATTCGGCAATTTTTTATCGACAAGATAATGATTTAACCGATTGGACTTATAGCTTAAATTCAACGTCGGCCCGTTCTGCAAACCCTGTTGATATAGATACACTCGGTTTAGAACTACTGGTAACTAAACGTTTCGACAGCGCAGAAATCATCACTAGCTATACCTTCCTTGAAAAATCAGAAGATTATGGCGCTGCAGATATTGATGCTAGCTTTTATGCATTGAATTTCCCTGAACATCGAGTAACATTAGGTGTTATTTGGCATCCGACTGACATTATCGAAGTACGTGTTGATAATGAATGGCGTAAACAAGAAGAAAACACGCTACGAAACGGTGACGATGATGCTTTATTCACCCATCTTTCATTAAAGATTTCTCCTGCCCAGGTTAAAGGTCTTGATATTGTGCTTGCAGCAGACAATCTTTGGGATGAATCTTTTGAAGAGATACCGGGTACGCCGGGTCGTGGTGAGCAATACACTATCAGTGCTACTTACAACTGGTAGCATTGTATAAGTACTGTATAAGCATTTGCATAGGCCCCAGCTTCTTGGCTGGGGTTAAATTAATACCAATTTGATTAAGTTAGTTCCCAAAGTTCAGTGAGAATAAAAAACCAAAAACAAGGCGCTTGATTGAGTAATAGCAGGCTATTGCGATTGAAAGCAACGCAGTTATTGGGTTTTTAGACCACTCGAAAATGGGACGTTATTTGATCAGATTGGTATAACAGTAATTATTCGAGATTTTTAATGATTTATCTAACGATCACTACGCTGATTTGGGCTTTTTCCTTTGGTCTTATTGGCAGCGCACTCAAAGGTCTTGACCCACTTCAAATAGCAGATACTAGGCTGTTACTTGCGTTGATTGCTTTTCTTCCCTTTATGAAACTCGGTAATACCAACGGGAAAGAAAAATGGCAGTTGATACTGCTTGGTGCACTTCAATACGGTGTAATGTATACCTGTTATCTTTCCGCTTTTCGCTATTTACCATCACATCTGGTTGCGCTATTTAGCGTGCTTACGCCACTGTATATCGTTATTATCAACGATCTTAGACAACGTAGTTTTACACCTTGGTATTTGGTAGCCACAGTGCTGTCTGTTTTTGGTGCTGCAATTATCAAAATGGGCAATATAGACTCAAACGAAATTTGGCTAGGATTTGGTTTGATGCAAATAGCTAATCTGGCCTTTGCTTTTGGGCAAGTTTATTACCGGGATTGGAAAAAAAGTCGAACACATATTACTGACAGTTCTATCTTTGGCTTTTTATACTTAGGTGCCGCTATTTTTACTACCATTGCCACGTTATTAATTTCTCAGGAAACACCGATACCGTTGGATGCAACACCAACCCAGTGGTTTGTTTTAGTTTATATGGGCTTTATTGCCTCAGGACTGTGTTTCTTCTTTTGGAATAAGGGCGGAACTCAAACAAGTGTTGGTGTATTAGCAACGTTTAATAATGCGGTTGTGCCATTAGCTATGTTCGCCTCTTTGTTTATTTTTGGTGAAGCGAAAGGCGGCACACCAGAAGAATTAGTCAGGCTTGCCATTGGCTCACTGTTGATAGTGTCAGCATTGTTAATAGCAAAACGAAAATAATGTGCTAATCTCCCTTGCTTTTTATTCGTGTAGAATCACACCGACACTAAAGTTTAATAGATCACCCCAAGTAAATTGCCATACTGGCTCCAGTATGGCTTAACCAATCTCTCCTTTCTCAACAAACACCATCCACCTGTCGACTTAAAGCCTTTTTATTCGATCTGTACAAAATAAAATCAGCCTCAACCCCTTACTCTTACTGACCATTTAGAGTGTTTTACTAAAAATGACTATTTTATATGCACTTAGTAGTTGACTATTTGGTCAATAATAACAACAATCTTACCGTTAAATAACAAAACTGTAACATTAATCGTTCAGAATCAAGTTGAAGTTTTAACCAATAGAAGTACTTTTTTAACGCAAATTCATTGCTAATTTGGAGAAATGAAATGAATACACGTAAGGTAGTGCCAAGTCTATTTTTTGGCCAAAACAAACTAAAACTAAGCTCGATTGCACTGTGTGTTGCTTCAAGCTTTGTTAGCCACAGTGCTTTAAGTGCTGAAACACTATGGTCTGAAGATTTTAATAACCCTTCACTAAGTAATAAAGGGGCTGTTTTTGAAACAATAGATATGAGCGGGATCAGTCGTTGGTCTATTGATGTTAGTAATGCACAGCTAACGGCAACAAGTGATTGGTTTAAAGTTACCAATAATAAAATTGAAGCAAGAGATGTCGATGGCCAGGTGGATTGGTTGTCAGAGACTATTGATATTCAAGGTAAGCAGAATATCAATATCTCTGTGCTTGCAGAAGAAAGTGGCACCCTTGAATCAGCCGACTATTTTGATCTTTCCTATTCAATAGATGGTGCGCCTTTTGTTAAGGTAGAAAACTGGCAAGGTAACGGCAGCAGTAGTCACACCTTGATTGATGACTTTACCTCTGCTGCGATTACACAAAGCATTGCAGAAGGAAGTACCCTTCAAATAAAAGCTTCTATGGCAAACAACTCAGGCTCTGAATACATTCGCTTGGATAACGTACTCGTTACTTCTGGTATTGAAGATGGAGGAGGCGATAGTGGTCAAGGCCCAATCATTGATGCTTGTTTTAATTGCCCAGACCTAAGTCCGATAGAAGATGCTGCAGAATTTGATGATGCCACCTATTATGCCGCTGTATTTAACGCCATTGATTCGGTTCAAAGTACTGAAGTTATTAAAACTAATATCAATGAAGTCATTTCGGCAAATCATAAACAATTAACCTATTCAGAGGCATGGACAGCATTAACTGTCACCGATGAAGATCCGCTAAATCCTGATAATGTTATTTTATTTTATCGTGGTATTTCTAAAGCAAAAAATTCAAATGGTAGTGGTTCACAATCAACCAACCCTGATAACTGGAACCGTGAACATGTTTGGGCGAAAAGCCATGGTTTCCCAAGCTCTAGCGCCATGGCTTATTCAGATATTCATCACTTAAGACCTACTGATATATCCGTTAACTCTTCAAGAGGTAACTTAGATTTTGATAATAGTGATGCCCCTTTACCAGAATCTCCCGAAAACCGTGTAGACGGAAATTCATTTGAACCAAGAGATGCAGTAAAAGGCGATGTTGCCCGTATCGTTTTATATATGGATACCCGTTATGCCGGTTTAGATTCTGTAACGCCTGACCTACAAGTTGTTGATACCTTAACCTCGGGTGGAGAAGCCAAATTAGGTAAGTTATGTACCTTGCTAGCGTGGAGCGAAGCAGATCCTGTCGATGAATTTGAAATTAATCGAAATAATAAAATTTATGAATTTCAAGGAAATCGTAACCCATTTATTGATCACCCAGAGTGGATTTCAACACTGTACGGTGCGTCATGTTCAGATGTTGATCCGGTTGACCCAGTTGACCCAACAGATCCTCCAACGCCAGGGGTTGATTTATTTTTCTCTGAATACGTTGAAGGTTCAAGCTTTAATAAAGCAATAGAGATTTATAACCCAACAGATAGTACGGTTTCATTAGAGGACTATCAATTCAAGCTTTATTCAAATGGTAGTGTCACTGCTACTGGTACTTATACATTAACGGGTGAACTACTTGCCAATGATGTGCTGGTACTTGGCTCGAGTCAAATTGCAGATGATAGTGCGCTAGTACCATTTATTGACCAATTTGTCAGCGCTGTTAATTTTAATGGTGATGACTATGTTGAGCTAGTTCATGGCGATACAATTATTGATAATATTGGCACTTATGGTGTGAGAGAAAATTGGGGTAAAGATACCTCATTAGTACGCTTAGCAACAGTTACATCAGGTGATAGCGACCGTAAAGATGAGTTCATCAAAGCAGATCAGTGGCAATCAAATCCTAAAGATACGTTTGAAAATTTAGGCTCACACTTGGCTGATACGTCTCCCACTGATCCTGGTACAGGTGAAGATCCTGTCATTGGCATGTGTGATGACGATGCAGATAAAATCAATATAATTCAGGGATCTAGCAATGAATCTTCCCTTATTGGAGAGGTTAAAGTTATTGAGGGGACTGTTACAGCAACAGTGCCGAGCTTAAAAGGCTATTTTGTCCAAGAAGAAGCAGACGATACCGATACTGATGTGATGACCTCAGAAGCGGTTTTTGTTTATTTCAATGATATTGCTAACTTCCCAGCAGTAGGCAATAAAGTGAGAATAAACGGCACAATAAAAGAGAGTTTTGGTCGTACTCAATTGACGGCTACAACAGATTTTGTAGATTGTGGTGTTGGTGAACTAATTCAGCCAACAATGGTGTCTTTACCAGTTTCAAGTATTGATTACTGGGAAACTATCGAAGGCATGTCAGTTAGCTTTAACGACTCTTTGAAAGTTAGTGATACTTATAATCTGGCTCGTTTTGGTCAGCTAACATTGTCTAGTGGACGCTTGATATTACCTACGAATATTTATAACGCAGGTAGTCAACAAGCGATTGATTTAGCGGATAAAAACAGCCGAAATCGAATCACATTAGATGATATGAATAACGCGCAAAACCCTGATAATGTGCCATTTCCTGCACCAGGGTTGAACCATCAAAATACCTTACGTTTGGGTGATTCGGTTACGGGTTTAACCGGTGTGATTGATTATAGTTTCAATCAATATCGTGTGTTGCCAACAACGACACCACAATTTACTACAACTAACGCACGAACGTCACAACCTGATATCAATGAAAGTGGCTCTTTAAAAGTAGCAAGCTTTAATGTTTTAAATTACTTCAATGGAGACGGTGCTGGTCAGGGTTTCCCTACTGCACGCGGTGCAGATACGCTTGAAGAGTTTACCCGTCAAAGCAGTAAAATTGTGTCCGCGCTAAAAGAAATTAATGCCGATATTGTTGGACTGATGGAGTTAGAAAACGATGGTTTTGACAGTAATTCAGCCATAGCAGACCTTGTTGCACAGCTAAATAGTCAAGTAGGAGAAGGAACATATAACTACGTTAGTCTTGACCAAGCAGGTGTTGGTGGCGACGCCATTGCGGTTGGTATTATTTATAAACCTGCCACCGTCGCACTGGTAGGAAATGCCGTTACGTCAAATCAAAGTCCTTTTGATTTTGGTAACCGTCAACCGCTAGTACAAACGTTTAAAGAAATTGCGACAAATGAAGAGCTAACCATTGCGGTTAATCACTTTAAGTCTAAAGGCAGTTGTGGCAGTGCCTCTGGCAATAATCTTGATCAAGGAGACGGTCAAGGATGTTGGAATGAACTGAGAACACAAGCAGCTAATGCATTAACTAGTTGGTTAAACACAAAACCTACCGGCACTAACGATGATGATTTCTTAATTATTGGTGACTTGAATGCCTACGGTAAAGAAGATCCCATTAATGCGATTACTCAAAGTAATTATCATAACTTAGTCGCTGACTATATGGGAAATACTGGATATTCATATAGCTTTGGTGGTGAAATTGGTTATTTAGACCATGCACTTGCTAGTGATAACTTAGCTAGCCAAGTAGTTGATACTACCGTATGGCATATCAATGCTGATGAGCCTCGTATATTTGATTACAACACCGAATATAAATCATCAGAACAACTTTCAACTTACTTTGCTGAAGATGCGTATCGAGCATCAGACCATGACCCTGTCATTGTTGTGCTGAATCTACACAGTGAAGCAGAACTTATCGGTGATTTTGATGGCGATGCAGACATAGATCGCAATGATGTGACTCAATTTTCTATGATGGTTCGCCGTGGTGAAACAGGTGATATTCAACATGACTTTAATAACGATAGTGTCGTTAACAGTCTAGATGTTAGAGCATTAATGTCTTTGTGTACTCGTTCGCGTTGTGCGACAGAATAATTCAATAAATTTAAAAGGAAATAACCATGAAAAAAATAATAATGTTATTAACAATGCTTTTAGTCTCACTCAATAGTCAGGCAACATTACTCTCGGTAGAACTAAACCAAGATAGCTATCAAGTTGGTGACGTATTAACCGCAGATTTTATCATTAGCGATATTGAAGAAGATAGCTTGGGTTTCCAAAAGTTATTAGCAACTTTTGATTTTACTCTGTCGTGGGACAACTCAATAACTGATTATGTATCGAGTAGTTTTGGTAATAAGCTTAATGTAGGTTTGGGTGGTAGTGATCAAAGTGCTTTTGATATTATGACTGACAGTGCCAGCTTATCTGAAATTAGTTATGCTTGGTGGGATGAACTGTTACCAGTACAAGATGGTTTAAGCCAATTTGTATTAGCCAGTGTTAATTTTAACGTTACTAGTGTTGGAACAGGTCTATTAAATTTAACTAATGTGAGCTTTGGTGATGACTTTGGCGTTTCATTCGCCGACGTTAGCAGCAATAACACATCTTTTATCGTTAATTCATCAGGTCCTGTTGATATCCCAGAGCCAATGACAATGGTGTTAATGTTAGTCGCATTAACCTTATTAGCGCGTCAAAGAAATCTAAATTAAAGAGAATTTCGATTAATTATAGCCCTAACATTACTGTTAGGGCTTTTTGTTGAAAGCATAAAATCGTATGTACAACTCTATAAACTTCTAAATTCATTTTATAAACCACGCTGTAATTAAAGAAATGTTAGTAGGGCGCTTATGCATGAATTTCTGTATACATTTCATCACCTTTGCCGCTTATTTATGCTATCAGTGTGCTTTTGAGCGATAAATTAGAATCACTTAAATCATAATATTTAACAGTAAACCCCTTTGTAAATAGTACTTGCGGCGTATTTTGTACAAATATCAGCCTGACGCTACGTGAATTCTAATGAACTTCGTCGGTGATTACGGGTAAATAATTACACAGCAAGTTTTTTTAGTTAACGATATTCGTCTGCTAATCCAATACTATGTTAATTCACCTGAGGTTACTGCTAGCAATTTTTACTAATCTACTTTTCTTCGTTTACCACTTTCAGCTCGTTTCTTATTCTCACTTTGAACATAAACGGTATCAGTTGTCGCCATGCTGGCATGACCGAGATCTTCTGAAATATCTTTAAGAGCTGTCTCTTATACACATCTCCGAGCCCACGAGACCGTACTAGATCTCG
>OJBR01000304.1_pt1 | contig 25068 bp, 18 predicted proteins | sample 1591161 | NCBI WGS metagenome assembly OJBR01 (sample SAMN05416803, study PRJEB24817) | seawater metagenome | isolation source: Sea water | place: Canada:Atlantic | collected 2013-07
GTCTCGTGGGCTCGGAGATGTGTATAAGAGACAGCTGTTGTAGAGTACGACAATAAATTTAAACTAACTCCTGCGTTTAATCGACATTTGAAAAATGATCTATTTAAAAGCTTTTTAAATGATAATATTGAATATTCCATATATACATATGACGCTCTATTTTCCCTAGAAAATTATATAAATGGCTTTCAATTATATGGGAAATATACGCGTAAAGATGTATGTCGAATACTTAATTGGGAGAAAAATTATGATAGTACTGTATACGGATACAAAATACATCGTAATGAAGTTCCTCTTTTTGTTACATACAGAAAAGAAAATGATATTTCTCTAACTACACAATATAACGATCATTTTATTAACCAAGAAGAATTTGCGTGGGAATCTAAAGCGGGAAGAAGACTTGATAGTAAAGATGTTATGGCTATTCGTGATGCAAATACCTCTGGCCTGATAATCTCATTATTCATTCAAAAAAGTAATGATGAAGGTGCTGATTTTTATTTCATGGGTAATGTTGATACAGTTGCAGGATCATTAATTCAAGAATATAAATTTAATGACAAGAATAAAGAAGTACCAGTAGTTCATATGAAGTTTAAATTGCAAAATACTGTACAGGAATCACTTTATAGGTACCTAATAGATGAAGAAACCGATGAAATTTTAAATCAAGAAAATACCTTATTAGATATTACTGATAATATTATTTCGAATAAATTTGAAGAAGTGGCAGAGGTTGTAGAAAAGCAAAACTTTATTCCTTTTTATGATTTTTATGCCGCAGCCGGTTCATTTAGTGAGATGCAAGAAAACAAAGATTTTGACATGATTAAAGTACCTGCGCAGTACTCAGCAGAGCAAAGATACTTTGCTTGTAGAGTTATTGGAGAGTCGATGAACCGTAGAATTGAGAATAACTCTATTTGTCTATTTAAAGAGTCTCGCGGTGGTTCACGAAACGGTAAAATTGTGCTTGTTGAAAATTACGGTAAAAATGACGACGATTATAATTCATCCTTTACCGTCAAAACATATGCGAGTGAAAAAGTAGCTTCTGATGAGGGTGAGTGGCAGCACTCTTTGATTTTACTGAAGCCAAATTCCACAGAGTTACGATTTGAAGATATTGTTCTTCATGAAAAGGATTGTGAAAATATGCGAATTGTTGGTGAATTTGTTACTGTGCTAAAAGAAGAATTATTTATCTGAACTGCTGTGGTATCAAATTGTTACTCTTGATTTCGTATTGGTGATTGGCCTGTAAATTAAAAAAGAGCCTGTAAAGTAAACTTCAAAGCTCTTTTTTCATCGTGATAAAAACACTATCCATTATTTTAAAGACTTCAGGTATGCCAATAAATAGTTCTGTTCGGCTATATCGGTAATTTGGACATGACGCATACGCGTACCTGGCACTAAAATATCGTTACCTGCAATCCATCGACGAAGATTGGCTTCTGTCCACGTTAATCCAGATTTCTTCAATGCGTCAGAATAGGCAAAACGTGGCAGTGAGGCTGCTTTACGGTTTATCACGCCAACTAAACTCGGACCAAAGGTGTTCTTGCTGGTATCGGTTGAGTGACATGCACTACACTTTTTAAAAATCTCTTCCCCTGCTGCTTGCATCATCACTTCATTGCTAGCTTCCGCTAAAGAAGTAAAAGAGATAGTCGCTGCTAAAATTGACATACCTAATATTTTACTTTTCATTTTATTCCCTTTTTTAAAACTGAAAGATTCAGCGGTATTATATTATCAATTGCCCTTTGCAGATGTAGACCAAAAGGATGAAATGGTCCTACTTATAAAGTATGAGTTTGCCTCATTACTAAGTTGTTATCTTGAGGAGGGGAAGAATAGCTAGACTTTATCTTTCGCTTTCTATCAACTTACTTTTTTACATTATTTGAGGGCCATCTCAAAAGTACTAAGTGGTAATTTGACTGATAAAATCATGTGAATAGCTTATAATAAGTCCGCTAGATTTTGATAGCGTTAGTTATGTGAACGTGGAGGTAATGGGCGTAAATGGTTGAAAATAGAAGTCAGTTTTATAACAGTTATCACGAACAAGGTTACTTTGTTATTAGAGATTATTTTAATGCGGCTGAAATGTCATCGCTTAGAGAAGTCATCTTAAAATTCCATGAATCATGGAAAAAAGACAACGAAGTGTTCTATCAAGAAGAAGCATTCAACTCTTCTTTAATCACCGGAAGCCAGTACTTAGGGTATGACGAACGGGTGAAGCTTTTTAACTTTATCAGTTCAAAAAAAATAATGGCTATAGTCGATTCTGTGATGGCGGCTAATCCAGCGTTTATGAATACTCAATTATTTTTTAATCCCGTGAATCCTCTGCAAAAAGATTTTTGGCACAGGGATTGTCAGTATGATTATGATATTGAAGATCAAAAGAGAGTCATTCAGGAGACGCAAGTCGTACATTTTAGAATTCCATTATTTGATGAACTGGGTATGGAGCTAGTGCCAGGGACTCATAAACGCTGGGATAATGATGAAGAATTTGATGTCCGACAAGAAGAAAAGGGCAGGATCAGTAGTGAAAACCTCTCCTGTGGTAAAAAAATAAAGTTAGCTGCGGGTGATTTATTAGTTTTTTCGGCGGATATGATCCACCGAGGACTCTACGGGTTAGATCGTTTAGCGCTGGATATGTTGATTTTTGATTCTGAAGGCGATTATGTCGATTATGTTGACGATGATTGTTTGCCTGAAACTTCTATGCTGGATAAAATTGATGATCCAAGGTTGTTTATCAATACCATCGATTTAAAAATGAAAGCTAATGCTCTCGTTAGCGAGTGTTGAAATAATACGAACACTCACTAATCTCTTGAGCAATTGTTGAGTGTCCGTATTTCTTGTGAGATTTATACTGGGTAGATAACCCTTTATCTCGGGCCTTTCTTAGCAATGATGATAGGAGAGCTGACCGGGTTCTTCATAATATGTCCGCTCTTAAGCCCTTTAATTGTTCCCCATGCGGCTATAACCCAAGCACACAATAGTCCAGCGAATAAGATAACAGCAGCCCATTCAAATGCTGGCAAGCCAGTGTGCAGTGCTAATTGGGTAGTGCCTGTTACGCAAGTTCCTACCGGGAAGGTAAACGCCCACCACGTGAGTGCAAAGGGCATTTTTCTACGTAGAGCACGTAAGGTAAGGAAACTTGCTAAAATCGACCAGTAAAAAGCAAAGCCCCACACAGGTACGCCGTACAAAATAGCCATGGTATTGAGGCTGCCTGCAATGGGTTGATCAACAACGGTTAAGGCAACTGCCCCTAAGGCACCTGCGGCTGTAATTGATTGTCCCAGTGGCCCCAACACTAACCACAATGTTGGAACTCGTGCGCCGCCTGAGGTACCTGAATGTACTAATCGCCCCCAGATTAGAGTAAGAATAATCATTGCAGCCATTAAGCTAGTACCAAACATGGCATAACAAGCATAGAGCATGGTTTGTTGTAATAACGGCTCTTGAACATGGGGAATAAACATTGCGCCAATTGCCGCCGATACCATAGGCGGTACAACAGGCATAAGCCAACCGCCAAAAGCTGCGTCTCCACGTACTTCATGATGGGTAAAAAGTCGATACGGTATAATAACTGCTGTCATCAAGCCTACAATGGTGCCCGTTATCCATAAACTCCAAGCAATGGTCATCAAGGTGTCTTGCGCAAAAATATGATGACCAAATAATAAGGTGCCACCAGCAATAGTGAGGAGTGCCATTGGTGGCGCACCAAAAAACTGTGCCATAACAGGATCGTTAAATTGGCGTTTGATAATATGAGGATTGGTAATAGTTTGCAGCGTCTTGAGTAGCAGCATTATCATTAACATGAGAGAGGCAATAACCCAGATCACCAGTCCAGCTTGCTCTAGATGTTGACCCACCAGAGGTAAACCAACAGCAGCATTGGCAATAATGCCGGTGCCCATTACGGATGCAAACCAGTTTGGGCCGATCTCCGTATTTAATTCAGGCTCTGTATTTATTTCTAGCTCTTTATTTTCTACATTCGCCGCCACGTTATTCTCCTTGCGTGTTAAAGCCATTTATTAATGAAAAATAGCGTTAACTGATGACTAAGATGTTGCTTTGAAATCTCTTGATTTCGTTCACTATTATAGTAATAGATTACCGCTGTTATGTTGTCATGAATAGTAATACCAATGCTATAAAAAAACCACATCCAGTTTCGTGAATGTGGTTGGGTAATCCAAATAGTGCTATTACTTATTTTTGAGTAAAGGCAACCAATGACCAAAACCCCAAAGCATGGTTTGTACAAAACTTATCTCTGTATTACTTTTGCTTTTTACTTTGGCTTTCATGGCAATATATTCAAGCAAGTGCACTAAAAGTACAATACCGGCTAAGACCAAAAGATAGAATTGATATTCTGCAGGTAGCGGTGATATTGAGATAAATCCTAATATTGCTAAAATCCATAAACCTGCGAGTAACGCTTTAGTACTGTGTATTATAAAATTAAACATGGGTTCTTCCTTAATTAATGTGTCAGCATCAAGTCTGCAACTTTTTCGGCAATTGCCATCGTTGGTGCGTTGGTATTGCCGCTGATAAGTGTTGGCATAATAGAAGCGTCTATGACTCTCAATTTATCAATGCCGTGCACTTTAAGCTGATTATCAACCACAGCCATAACATCGCTGCCCATTTTACACGTGCCTACGGGATGAAAAACGGTGCCTATACGTTCCTTTGCTTTAGCAAAAATTTGCTCATCTGTTTCAAAAGCATTGCCCGGATGGACCTCATTCTCATAATGTTGTGCTAAAGCTGGTGCAGTTAATATTTTGCGCAACTGACGCATGCCATTAATTAATACTGTTCTGTCTTTTCCTTCTTTATCAGAAAATAAGTTGAAATCTATTTCTGGCGCGTCTTGATAATTAGCCGATTTTAGCGACACAGTGCCGGTACTTTCAGGGCGCAGTACGCAAACATGACATGAAAAACCATGCTGTGATAACAATCGTAAATCTCTGCCATTATCGTCATATAATAAAGGCAGCATGTGCAACTGAATATCAGGTCTGTTTTCATTGTCAGTCGATTTGATAAAACCACCAGCTTCTAAAATACTGTTGGCCAGTTTGCCTTTTTTACCTGTGAGGTAGTTAATACCATCAGGTACCATTTTCAGTAAACCTGAGACTGATAGGGTAAAACCGTCGGTTTTTTTACTTTTGACTAAAACACAGGCATCTATATGTTCACGTAAGTTTTTGCCAACGCCTTTAAGTTCATGCACACAATCAATACCGTGTTGCGTCAGTTCACTTTTATCGCCAATACCAGATAACATTAATAACTGTGGTGAAGCGATGCTACCACCGCTTAATATGACTTCTTTATTCGCTGTTAAGGTTCTCTTGTCTCCTTTAACATAAACATCGACACCATAAGCTTGTTTGTCTTCTAGTAGTACCTTACTCACTTGTGCGTGGGTTAATACGGTGAGGTTAGGTCTAGACATTACTGGCAATAAATAAGCATGAGCAGCAGAGCAACGTTTGCCATCTTTTATCGTGCATTGGTAATAACCAACACCTTCTTGATCACTGCCATTAAAATCATCAGTCACTTTGAAACCCGCTTGTTGGCTTGCCTCAATATACCGTTTACTGATCTCATAAAAAGCGGGGCGATCTGTTACTTGTAAGGGACCTGCGCCGCCGTGCAATTCACTCTCACCACGGCTATTGGTTTCTGACTTCTTAAAGTACGGTAAAATATCGTCGAATGACCAACCTTCATTACCTAATTCCGCCCAATGATCATAATCTTGTTTTTGCCCACGTATATACAGCATGGCATTGGTTGCTGAACTGCCACCTAAACCACGGCCTCGTGGGACAAAAAGGGGATCACCATTGCGAATGTCTTTTCTCGGTTTTGCATCAAAACTCCAATTGAATTTTTTCAAAAACATGAAGGCTGAAAATGCCCCCGGGGTTTTGACTAACATAGAGTTATTATCACTGCCGGCCTCTAATAAGCAGACGTTAAATTTACCGTCTTCAGTTAACCTATTCGCCAAAACACAGCCCGCTGAGCCACCTCCAACTATGATGTAGTCAAAGTTGTTATCTTGCGATTTATTCATATACCTTGCCTTAAATTTTTACTATTGATGCGTAAAACACTCTTAAGCATGTGACTTAGGGATATGCTGTGAACATATCCGAAGATGCGTGTTGAGATTAACGTCCTAAACGTCTTAGAGCAGAGGTTGAAAAATCTTTGCGTTTAACTTTTTTACCCCAAATCATGAAGGTTGGCTCTTCATTACTTAGCCCTGTTACTAGGTAACGTCCAGAGTCTAAGTCGTATAAGGTTTCAGCAACCATCCACGGGGTATCAACATCATAAAATTGAATGTTATGCGCTTCCGATAATTTCCATAGTTCACCACGGCCATCGTATTGATCGATAACTGAGGCGCCCCATGTATCTTCATCAATAAAGAAAGTACGTTTCGCGTAAATATGTCTTGAGCCTTCTTTTAAGGACGCTTCTACTTGCCAAACACGGTGTAACTCGTAGCGTAAATAATCAGTATTTAAATGACCTTTTTGTATTACGTCATCATATTTTGCTGTGGTATCAAGTAAGTTATAAGAGTTGTATGGAATATAAAGCTCTTTTTTACCCACTAATTTCCAGTCATAACGATCAGGTGCACCGTTATACATGTCATAGTTATCAGAGGCTCTTAAACCATCAGTACCTTGACCTGGGCCATCATATGCAACGTTTGGTGCACGACGAACACGACGTTGGCCAGAGTTATAAACCCAAGCTTTACGGGCTTCTTTTACTTGATCCATGGTTTCATGTACCAATAACGCTGTTCCCGTTAAACGTGCAGGTGCGGTTATTTGAGAAAGATAATAAAATAAAATATTGTTGTCTTTTTTAGCATCACGGCCGCCTTTTAAAAACTCAGGCCATACCAATTGATCATTCATTTTAACCGGTACGAATGAGCCATTTGATTGCACTGGAATGGTGGTAGTAAAACGTTTAGCTGTGCCACCACGAAAACGTGTGATGTGGTTCCAAATAACTTCAGAGCCATTTTGCGCAATAGGGAAGGGGATTGTTGTCTCAAAATTTTCAACACCATTGCCCGATTGCACTAGTTCAGCGGTTGTCGCATTTTTCTTAACAACATCATAAAGATCATTTGAGTAGGCGGCTGTTCTTCTGGTTTTATAAACAGGCATTTTATAGTCTGCGTATTTTTCAAACATCGCAATTTGACCAGCGCTTAAGTTTTCTTTGTACTCATTAAAATTAGCACGCGTTATTTCAAATAACGGTTTGTCTTGGCTAAAAGGATTTTCAGGGCGTCCAGAGTCTTTACTTTTAGTTGAATTTTTACTGGTTAATCCTCCTGTCCATGCGGGGATAGTTCCGGCTGCATTGGCCGCCATTTCAGCACCTAAAGGTGTTAACGTATCACCTAATTTAGCGGCTTCTTGTGGGCTAACTTTTGCTAATGCAGAACCAGTTACTAGTGATAACATCAGTAAACTTGCTGTTGTAATATATTTTTTCATGATGATTCTCTTAATGTGTTTTAATACGAAATACCAAATGACAGCGATACTAAGTCTTTATCTTCCAGAATATTATGACTACCACCTGAATAGTTGTTGTAGCCTACGGTGAGTGAATATTTTTGCTGGTATGAAGCTTCTAAAGAAAAACCTAAGTTTTTACGGCCTTCATGAAATTGTTGGGCGGGATCTGGCGAGTAACCACTGACATCATGTGCCCAAGAAAGCGTAGGTTTTAACGATACGCCAGCAAATACATCAGAGTATTGCCAAACACCACGCATGCGATAACCCCATGCACTATCAGTAACAAAACCATCTGTGCGACAATCACCGGATAATGCGCCTGCACCGACAAGGTTGGTACAATTAAAGGCGCTTTCACCACCAAAATCTCCCAAACCAAAAACAGAGTTTCTGCCGTAATGTTGATCAGAGTCTTCAACACCATCAGTTAAAATCATGCCGACTTCGGCGATAATGGTGACTCGTGAAGCACCCATAGTGTTTTCAAAAAATTGAATGGCGGTCATTTGCAATTGGGTTACATCAAACTCGTCCCAACCTTTGACTTCTTCACCATAACCAACGGCGGTAACTCTTGGGGTAAAGCGTAAAAAGGGCGCTTCAGATAAGGTACCGTTGAGTAATTCTGGTCCGCTAATCTGTACGGGAGTATCAGGTTTATAGGAGGCTTCACCTGAGAGTGCTACCCCGCCGACATTGGTCGCAAAGCTAACGCCGTAAAATTTTAAGTCCTCTGGAAATTCAATATCATAACCAGGGTTTTGTGCGGAGAAAGCACCGCCTGTTGGATCAAGTGCACTTGGTACAAAAACCGGTGAGTTAGCAATATCATCACCGGTAATTGCAGCATAAGTCGGCGGGATATTAGTACGTACCGTGTTGATCAGTGGCAGGCGAGAGTGGATATTCATATAGTATATGCCAAACTCGGTATCGTTTAATGCTTCAGCATAGTAACGCGCGGCTAAACCGTATTGGCCGCCATCATCAGGCTCTACATCCGCTATTCGTTCAGCAGCAAAACCGGCAGCTAAGCCAGCTTGGTCGCCTAAAGGACCTACCGATACATAATTACAGCCTGACGCTGCAAAATCAGCGCCTGAAAAATAAGTACCACAACCATCAATTTGAGTTTTTTCCCACTCGTATTGATAAAAAGCTTCAACACTTAGATTTTCGGTGAGGCCGACGTTACCGTATAACATGCCAACAGGTAATATACCTTCTTTTAAATCCGCACCAGGGCGTCTTAACGCTGCGACATCAAAAGGGTTTGATGAATTCATACCGCCCTGAATAAACGTACTTTCGCCCCAACTCACCACTTGTCTACCTAGGCGAATGTCTACTGGCGTTTCTCCTAAATCAAATGACGCATAAACATAGGCATCTAATAAGGTTACGCCAGAAAACTTAGTATTATTTTCAAATCCCTCATCGCTTAACGGAGTGTTCGGCACATAACCACTCCCTGAATTTCCGTGATTAACATCACCTTCTTCAAGTGCATAGTCATACCAATATTTAAAACGGACAAAGGCACCAAAATCGCCTTTGCTTAATTGGATATCATGCACACCTTTAATTATTTGCGAGTAAGCATCATGTTTAGAATAATTTAAATTGCCATCATCAGTGGTACTTGTTGCGCCCGTTCCGCCGTTAGTTTTACCAATAAATCGTGGGTCAGCATCGCCTAGCCGCCAGCTTGAGCCAATATCTAATTGAGAATTTATTTGCAATAAAATGTCATCGTCTTCACCAAAATTGAAGTCTACAGCGTGTGCTGATGAAGCACTAAACGCCATAGCGACAATCAGAGCTAACGGTTTGATTTTGTGATTATTATTTAGCATATTACTCGCCTATTATTATCGTTATAATACTTATTGTAATGTTCGTTTCATCATTACATTACGACAATGGTTCGTTTAATATTTCGCTAAATGTGCCAACCTCTTGTCATTTCGTGCAAAACTCGTAGAATATAAAAATATGAAAAATTCAGGCAACGCAGTGCAAAATTATTATTCGACATTAACCGGCTGGATGATTCCTACTTCAAAAGCTATGGATGCGCATAACATCGATATCGCAGCGGCATTAACCGAATGTGATATTTCTCAAGATGTGATGGCGAATCAAGAATCTCGCATTGCTGCAGAAAAACTTACCCAATTAATTAAGTACTGTAATAACAAATTAGATCGACATGATTTTTCTATTTTAATTGCAGAGCAATTTCACCCTGGTATGTTTCATGCGCTTGGCTACGCCATGATGTCTTCAAATACTTTGCAAGATGCCTTAGAGCGCATCGCTCATTACAAGCGTGTAGTTTCAAATACGTGTAAGTTAGTGAATTACGAACAAGATGATCAGTTTGTTTTTGAGATGCAAATAATCACTTATGAAACGACAAATCGACCTGTTTTATCATTAGTCACGGTAGAAACGTTTTTAGCCACTATTCTTCGTTTTTCAAGAGAACTGGTCACCTTAGATTTTTCACCGGAAAAAATTTGTTTCACTTATCCAAAACCCGATCATGATGTCAGTTACCTCGAAGACTTTTTCAATTGTGAAATTGAGTTTTCTAGCGATAAAACCGCTATCTTTTTCGACCTTGAGCAAACCAAAGAAAAATTGTTGTGTGGCAATCCACTCATTACCCAAAGCCATGAAAAAATGCTTGATGAATTCATGGCAAGATTGGATAAAAATGATTTAACGCATGTGATAAAAAACAAAATTTTTGAGCTGTTACCACTCGGTGCGCCATCGCAAACTGACATTGCCGAATATCTTGGAATGAGTTTACGAAATTTGCAAAGAAAGTTGCATGACCAGGGCACAAGTTATAAAGAAATATTAGAAAGTACCCGTAAAAAGTTAGCTATGGATTACATAGTGCAGCAGCATTTGAGTTTGAGTGAAATTGGCTATTTGGTCGGTTTCTCGAGTGTTGGTAATTTCAACCGTGCTTTTAAAAGATGGACAAATCAAACACCTGGCGATTACCGACAAGGTAAAAAAACCTAATCCTTTCGACCCCCTTATAATAAAACGAAGCCAAAATGTGCTGTGTTGCAAAGATAATCATTTGGCACGTTTAACACATCTCAAGCTAACTTTATTCATCAATACTAATAAGTATCAAATTTTTACTTATTAGGTTTTCTATGCGTACACCTCATATTGCCTGTGGCATGAAGAGCATACTGCTTGTTACTTTGCTTGGTTCAGCCTTTACTCTAGCTCAGGCAAAAAGCTCCTCCGATTTACTCACCTTACCTTCAACCAGCAGTGCCTTAGCCACTAAAAGCGTAATAATGGCGATGAAGTCAAATAATGACGCTATTCTCGTGGTAGGCGAACGTGGGCATATAATCAATTGGCAAAATGATAATAACTGGCAACAGCAGCAATCACCGGTCAGTGTTGCGATAACCGATGTAACCATACTCTCTGATGGCAGTAAAATAGCAGTTGGCCATGACGGTGTTATTCTTAAAGTTGATAGTAATAGCACAACATGGCGCAAAGTATTTACAGGTAAAGAGATAACACAATTTAAAATTGCACAGTTGAAACAAGATTATCAATCCTTAGAGAAAACCATATCAAACACTGAGGATGAAGATGAACTAGAAGAATTAACCTATCAACTTGATGACTTAACCTTTGCTATTGAAGATAACCAATTAGCATTAAAATCTGGCTCAAATAAACCGCTGTTATCTGTTACGAGTACGTCGAATGATATCTTATTTGCTACCGGTGCCTACGGTATCTTACTCAAGAGTCATGACAAAGGTGAGACGTGGCAGTTAGTCAGTAATCAACTTGAAAACCCCGATAGTTATCACCTTAATGCGGTTATAGCCTCAGCAGATGACCAACTTTATATTGTCGGTGAAAATGGTACTGGCTTTCACTCTACTGATCTTGGCCAAACATGGTCAGTTATGACATTACCTTATTCAGGCAGTTTATTCGGTATTCTCGCCAGCCCAGTCAATACTATCGCTTCTTCCACAGACAATCCTTCCATTGAAAATCTCAATACAACGAATAATAAAACCCAACTGGTCGCGTTTGGTTTACAAGGAAATATCATGGTATCCCTTGATGGTGGAGGGCAATGGCAACATACAAAGCTGCCAAGTAATACAAGCTTGCTCGGGGGCAGTTTTTCTAAGCAAGGTAAAGTCTTTTTAGTGGGGCATGGTGGCGTTATTGTGAGTTTTGACCCTGAAAAATTATCATCATTAGAGGTTAAAAAGCATCCATCAGGCGCAGCATTGTCGAGTATTTTAGTTAAAGATAATTCGTTAATTCTTGCTGGGCAATTCGGTATTTCACAATGGCCGATTAAGGCAGAGGATTAAGCTTATGTCGACTAAAAAGAATTCTCATTCACCCAGTGCATTAGAGCAAATAATAGAAAACTTCGTCTTTAAACATCGCGCCTTGATGATGATAATAATTGTTAGCTGTATTGCGTTGTTAACTATTCAAGCCCTTAAAGTTAAACCTGAAGCTAGCTTCACTAAAATGATCCCTGGCTCTCACTCTTATGTGACTAATTTTCTAACCTACCAAAAAGAACTTGCTGACTTAGGTAACGTCATACGTATTGTGGTGGAAAATAATAATACCAGTGACGATAACCAAAGCGATAACCAAAGCGATAACCAAAGCGATAACCAAAGCGATAACCAAAATAGTGATATTTTTAATGCTGAATTTCAACAGACGTTAAAAGAAGTTACTGATGAAGTTTTTTACATTCCAGGGGTAAATCGCGATGGTTTGAAATCATTATGGACGCCTAATGTTCGCTGGCAAGAAGTCACCGAAGAAGGCTTTGTTGGTGGTGCTGTTATTCCTGATGGTTATGATGGCTCTACTGAGATGATTGAACGCGTTAAAAGTAACGTATTTAAGTCAGGACAAATTGGTGTACTGGTCGCGAACAACTTTCAATCGGCTATTATTATCGCACCATTACAAGACATCAATCCTGAAACAGGCTTACCGCTAGACTACCGAGCATTATCGAGTGTTTTAGAAGAAAAAATCAGAGATAAATACAGCAGTGAAAACGTCACTATACGTATAGTTGGCTTTGCAAAAGTTGTTGGTGATTTAATCGATGGCGCTTTACAAGTGGTTGCTTTTTTTGGCTTAGCCGTACTTATTACCTTTGTTTTACTTTGGCTGTATTCTCGTTGCTTACGAAGCACTATCTCCGTTTTAGTGTTTTCTATTTTTGCCGTGTTCTGTCAATTAGGTATTCTGAATCTACTGGGATTCGGTATTAATCCTTACTCTATGTTGGTGCCATTTTTAGTTTTTGCTATTGGCGTGAGTCATGGCGTTCAGATCATTAATTCAATCATTCACCATAGTGTTACTGGCGCAAGTAATATTGATTCGGCCAAGCTGGCGTTCCGTTCGCTTTATATCGCAGGTATAACAGCATTAGTCAGTGATGCCATCGGTTTTACTACCTTGATGATCATAGATATCGCGGTTATTCGAGAGCTAGCCATCGCTGCCAGTATTGGCGTAGCCATTATTATCGTGACTAATTTAATCGCCTTACCCATTTTAATGAGCTATATCGGCGTTTCTCCAGCAGGTTTGAAATACGCACAACAGTCGGCCCATAAAACAGGCATTGTTGAAGGGTTGTTTAAAAACTTCGCAAAACCGCCATTGGCGATAATCGCTTTAGTTGTTGGCGTAGGTTGTTTAATTCTGGGGCTATATTTCTCACAATCGATGAAAATTGGTGACTTAGACGCTGGCGCGCCAGAGCTAAGACCTGACTCACGTTATAACCTAGATAACGCCTATATCGTTGATAACTACAGTACCAGTACCGATTTGTTTGTCATCATGGTCAAAACTGATGTTGAGCAGTGCGCACAATATCAAACCTTGGTTTGGGTCGATCAGTTTCAATGGCAACTGCGCAATGTTGCGGGTGTTCAGGCGGTTAAATCGGTGGCTGACGTGTCAAAGTTTGGCTTGTTTGGCATGAATGAAGGCTCGTTAAAATGGTATGGACTAAACCGCAACCAATTAATGACCAATGCTTCTTTGTCTAAAACGCCACAAGGTTTGATGAACAAAGACTGCTCAATGGTGCCAGTGCTTGTTTTCCTTAATGATCATAAAGCGCAAACACTTGATAACGTGGTAAAGGCAGTGGAAAAATTTAATGCTGAAAACCAAATTGAAGGTATTGAATTTTTGATGGCTGCAGGTAATGCAGGCATAGAATCAGCGACCAATATGGTGATAGAAGAAGCAGAAACTGAAATGTTACTTTGGGTTTACTCCATTGTGATTATCATTTGTTTAATCACTTTTAGAAGTGGCCGTATCGTTATATGCATTATCACACCGTTAATTTTAACCAGCATTATGAGTCAAGGGTTAATGGGCATATTAGGCATAGGCGTCAAAGTAGCAACTTTACCGGTTATTGCCTTAGGGGTAGGTATTGGGGTTGATTACGGCATTTATATTTTCAGTAAAGTTAAAGAAGCCCTAGGTCAAGGAAAGTCCTTGTACATGACATACCGTTACGCATTAAATCAAACCGGTAAAGCGGTGGCTTTCACTGGCATAACTTTGGCTATTGGTGTCGCCACCTGGGTATTTTCACCGATAAAATTTCAAGCAGACATGGGTATATTACTCACCTTTATGTTTATTTTTAACATGTTGGGTGCGCTTACGCTTATCCCAGCTATTGCTTGGTTACTTAATATTGGCTCACATCGGACTAAAAAATAATGATTGAAATCACTTCACAAAAAGCACTAACAGAGACTTTTTTACAACAAAAAGCGCATTTTGTTAACAATACTTACCCTAGTTACCAAGAACGTATTAATGACTTAACAAAATTAAAGGCGATTCTCATTGATAATCAGCAAGCCTTTATCGATGCGATGAGCCAAGATTTTGGTCACCGAAGTGCCGATGATACTAAGCTAGGCGATATCCTTAGTACAGTGATGGGCATTAACTATGCGATTAAAAAATTAAAGGGTTGGATGAAACCTGAAAAAAAGCATATCGGTATTTTATTTCAACCAGCTAAAGGTAAAGTTATTTTTCAACCCAAAGGTGTGGTTGGCATTATCGCGCCGTGGAATTACCCAGTCTTTCTTGCTTTTGGGCCATTAACTACCGCCTTGGCTGCGGGTAATACCGCCATGATAAAAATGAGCGAATATACGCCTAACACTAATATCTTATTGGCTGAATTAGTGGCGAACCATTTCCCCCGCAAAAAAGTCGCCATTGTCTGCGGAGAGGCTGATATGGCTGCAGCCTTTTCGAGTGCGGCTTTTGACCACTTGTTTTTCACTGGCTCGACCGGAGTAGGAAAATTGGTGATGAAAGCTGCTGCTGAGAATTTAGTGCCAGTCACGTTAGAGTTGGGCGGTAAATCTCCGACCATTATTGATGATGACATAGATATTAAGACCGCGGTGAGTCGATTAGTTTTAGGGAAAACCCTTAACTCAGGGCAGACCTGTGTTGCGCCAGATTACATTTTTTGTCCAGAGAAAAAGGTAGCAGAGCTAACGCAAGCGTTTAAAGAGGCTTATCAAAACATGTACCCGAATACTCAGGATAATACCGATTGCACCTGCATAATTAATAACGCACAAAAAGCGCGAATTGATAGTTTGTTAATGGATGCCAAAGACAAAGGTGCCAATATCATCCCGTTAAGCACAGACACTAGTAACGGCTCATCCCGAAAAATTCCGTTAACAATTCTGACCAATCTTACTGACGATATGAGCGTGATGCAACAAGAAATATTTGGTCCATTACTGCCAATTATCGGTTATAAAAAAATTGATGAAACGATTGCTTATATCAATAGTAAACCTCGACCGCTTGCCCTTTATATTTGTAGTTTTAATAAAGCATTTCAGCAGAAAATTTTACTCAATACCCATGCTGGTGGTGTTTGTATTAACGATGCTGCGTTTCATGTGATTAATGACGACTTACCTTTTGGTGGCATTGGTGCCTCAGGCATGGGGCAATATCATGGCAGTGAAGGTTTCAAAACTTTCTCGCATGGTAAAGCGGTACTTTCACGAGGACGCATTAGTTTGGGGTCCTTATTGTTCCCTCCATTTGGTAAAAAAATTCATCAACTTGTTTATAAGTTATTTATTCGTTAGACATTTAACAATAAAAATAACGACAATAATTTACTTTTTAATACTGTTTAATACTGTTTTGTTTTAATGCTTGTTCTAGTATATTTATTATCGAGTCTAAACAAAGCTAGTTACTTAAGGAAAGCACATGACTAAATCTTGGTTTACCAATTATCCTGAAAACGTGGCACATACTGTCGACTTAAGCCGTTACTCCTCTTTAACCGATTTACTGCAACAAACCACAGCAAAGTATCAGAAGAATACCGCTTACAGTAACTTTGGATCGGAACTGACTTTTCAACAGGTCGATGAGTTATCACGCGATTTCGCTGCTTACTTACAGAATAAATTGAGCGTCGTTAAAAATGATCGTGTGGCGTTAATGTGTCCTAATACCTTATGTTTTCCGATAGCAATGTGGGGCATTATTCGAGTTGGTGGTGTACAAGTTAATGTTAATCCTATGTACACACCAAGAGAGCTAGAACATCAACTTAATGATGCGCAAGTTGATACCATTATAATCTTCTCTCCTTCAACCGAAATGTTAGCCGAGATTTTAGACAATACTGGTATTAAAAATATAATCACTGTTGATTTAGATGACTTAGTGAATAAAGGTTTACCTTGTGCTGGGGTAGACAAACGTTTAACTAATACCGTCAGTTTTACTGATGCGCTAGCGCAGGGTAAAACTCTTACTTTGAATGAGCCAACATTATGCCAAGATGATTTACTGTTTTTACAATATACCGGTGGAACTACTGGTTTATCTAAAGGTGCTATGCTGAGTCATGGCAACTTAATCGCTAATATATTGCAATATAAAGAATTTGCTAAAGCGCATATTGATTACGGTAATGACATTGTTATCACCGCTATTCCGATGTACCACATCTTTGCTTTGATGGCGAACACCCTAAGTTACTTTAGCTTTGGCGCTAAAAATGTTTTAGTCACCAATCCACGTGATATGCCTAGCTTTGTTGAGGTATGGAAAAATACTCCGGCCACTATGTTTACTGGTGTGAATACTTTATATAACGGTTTATTACATACGCCAGGCTTTGACGAGGTTGATTTTTCCTCATTGAAACTTTGTATTGGCGGCGGCGCAGCTGTTCAGCAAGCGGTGGCTGATAAATGGCGACAAGTTACCGGAGTTAAACTGCAAGAAGGTTATGGCTTATCAGAAACTTCGCCTATTTTAACGTTAAATTTTGGTAGTGTGGATCACTCTGATGATGTTCCTGGTATCGGCGTACCTGTGCCTAACACAGACATTTCTATCCGTGATGAGATGGGCAATAGCGTTGCACAAGGCGAGTCAGGTGAGTTATGCGCTAAAGGCCCGCAAGTGATGTCGGGTTATTGGAATAATGTTGCAGCAACCACTGAATGTATGACCCCTGACGGCTATTTCAAAACAGGTGATGTTGCCATGCTAGATGAACATGGATTTTTCCATATTGTCGATCGCATAAAAGATATGATTAATGTTTCGGGTTTCAATGTTTACCCAAATGAAATTGAAGCTGAAGTGGCTAAAATGCCGGGCATATTAGAATCTGCTTGTATCGGCGTTGATGATGAGAAAACCGGTGAAGCAGTTAAACTTTTCATTGTTACTGATAAAGACTCAAAAGAGGGCGAAATTACAGAAAAAGACGTCATTAGCTTTTGTCGCCAAGGTTTAACTGGTTATAAAGCGCCTAAATATGTGGTCTTTATTGATGAAATTCCTAAATCAAGCGTCGGTAAATTACTACGTAGAGAGTTAAGATAATCTCTACTTCTTAATCTTTATTTAACGATAAAGGAGTATGTGAATACCTGATTGGGTATTAAGTGAAGTCTTCATTTAATACCCCCGTTTAACTTATCTAATTGGGTATTAAATAGTTAACTAACCTTACTCCATCAAAAACTATTATGTCATCGCCCATTGGCGTAATAAATTTGCATGTGTTTTGGTGATACGATCAAAAGCAGACGTTTTACCATGATGCTCCATAATCTCTTTGCGGGCACAGTCCAAATCAAATAAAATTTCACGCTGTGAAGCTTGGGGAATATGACTTTCTATCCAGGTTAAGGCTACTTTTCTTGAGCCAGAAGTCACCGGGTTAACACGATGTAAGGTGGTGCTAGGATAAATAATGGCGTCACCAGCGTTTAATTTAAATGCCATTTCCATTCCTGATAAATTCATCACCAGTTCACCACCTTCATAATCTTGAGGAGGGGTTAAAAAGAGTGTGCAGGAAATGTCTGTGCGTAATACGCTCTCGTTTACCATAAGCGCATCATCAATATGATCGCCGTAGCCACCACCTAAGGTTGATTCGCTAATGATAAAGGGCATCATCGCTTTAGCATAAGCCGCGCCGGTAAATTGTGGATGTTGCGTTAAGGCTCCTTGAATGCCGGTTTGTATTTGTTCATTTAACTCAGTATCTCCTTGCCATTGCAGATTGTGTTTTACGGCTTTTGCATGCCAGCCAGCAGTATCTTTACCACTGTTAAAGCTGCCATGTTCAATCAATTGAATAATAGAAGCCACTTGTCTTGGCGAAAGCACTTGAGGTAGTTTTGTGATCATGATTTTTGTAAACGCGTCCTTAATCCGCCTATTCATTGACAGATTAAGGACGTGTATTTGCCTAGTTAAATGTAACGTTATGGGTTAACTGTACCCTCTAGAAAACACTTATAGAAGTGCTTTCTAGAAGTGCTTATTAGAAGTGATAGTTTAGTGACAAGTTAACTGCTCTCGGTGTGTTGGGTTGAACTGTAACCCAGTTAGCACCGGCTTCAACTCGGTTCTTATCAAGTACATTATTAACAACTAATGCTGCATCCCAATCGTCTGTTTTGTAATACGCGCCAACATCAGCTTCAAAATAACTCTTTATTTTATAGTCTCCGTCATTACGTTCAGACTCATAACGTAAACCTAAGGCAAAGCTGATGTTTTTATCTAAGGTGTAGTTATTCCACAGTGATACCGCATGTTTAGGCGTATTGTTCGCTTGAATACCTTTATCGTCACCTACAGTGTCATGTGCGTCAGTATAGGCATAACTTAAACTACTATTAAATTTTGGCGTAAAGTACATGGCTGCATCAACTTCAACACCTTTTGATTCAAAGCTTTTACCTTCAAGTTGCAATAATTCCCAACCGTCATCACCTCGATTAAATTTAGTACTGTTACTGCGGTCTAATGCAAATAGTGTAACAGCGGCAGTTAAATTGTTATTGAGCAAGTCACCCTTTATACCTAACTCATAGTTATTGCCTTCAACAGGTTTGTAGTCTGTTTTGCCATTACCATACTCAACAATGTAACGACCTTTAACCGGTTCATAGGCTCGGCTATAGGTAGCAAAGACATTAATATCACGGTTTATTTTTTGTACAAGGCCTAAATCCCAAAGTGTATCGTCAAAGCTTGAAGCGATTGTTTCACCACTACTTAACTCTTCTTGATCTTGTTTAACATAGGCAAGTCCAGCGGCTATTGTGGTGTCACCTATACTGATACGATCTTTTAAGTAAATGTTGGTATCAGTTTGAGTGCGTGGTTTGGCTGGACTATCAACAAGGCCATCAGGAATAGGGCCTGTGACTTGTTGATTTGGGTTTGAAGCTGAAATTGGGTTTTTACCTACTGCATCGGCGCTATCTTGAAAACTACGGGCAAATTTAATGTCCATATCTCGATAGTTATAACCAGCAAGTAAGTGATGTTTAATGCTACCTGTTTCGACTTTACCTTCAAAGTTAATATCAAATAAGTTATAGCTATCATCACCTGCAGAGTATACCCATTTGCGATTAACGAGATCTTTACCGACTTCATTTTGTAATGCTGAAGAATCAGAAATGTACAAGTCTAAGGCGTTGGAAGTGGTTTCATTATGGCGAAAGTTTGCAGCAAGTTTCCAATCTTCAGCTATTTGATGTTTGATAAGTACACTGGTGCTTGTTGATTCATTTTCACCAACATCTATTGGGCTACCGTAATATTCGCCACGATTAATAGGCTTGCCGTAAGTGGTCACTTCACCTGATGCAAAGGTTGACTCAAATACACCATCGGCATAACCACTACCACCCGTTCGTTTACGATCGGTTCGTTCAAAACGGGGTAATATAGTGGTGTTTTCACCTAGTTCGAAACTTAATGCCGCATCAAGTAGCAGTTCTTCAATTTCGCGACCATCTTGGAAGTGGTCACCTGAAGGCGTGTACTGTGCTAACACGCGATATAGCACACTTTCATCGGTTATTGGGCCGGTACTATCTAGGTTAAAACTGGTGTCATTACGCTTGAAATTACCGGTATCACTTGAGGCATAACTACGGTTATTAATACCGATGGATGTTCTAGCCGTCGTTTGAGGTTTTTTACTGGTAATATTAATTAAACCACCTGCCACACCAGCACCATAAAGAATCGCTTCAGGGCCACGAAGGAATGTTGTGTTTTCAGCATTAAAAGTACTTGGTAATTTTGAGCCAGTACCACCTTCACCACCTTGTAATGAACGTAAACCATCAACCATCACATTGTCTATGCTCGTTGAAAATCCACGCGCTATATAAGTTCTATCCGCAGGACCATTAGCTCTAAAACCAGCAACATAATTGAACGCTTCTCTGACATCTTGTAGAGCGCGCAATTTAAGGTCGTCAGCATCAAGTTCCATCATAGAGCGGCCAGTATCTTTGATAGATACGTCCATTTTGGTTGCTGCGGTGGCAGGTTTTTCAATGCCACTCATCGGTCTACCTGAAACTTCAATATGTTCGATTGTGTCTGCCTCGTAACCAATGTCAGAAATGTCTTCTGCTGAAACTTGATTTACAAGTGATGAGATAAGTACTGTGCCTAAAGACACGTTTTTCATGTTTAATATTTTATTGTTTGCCATTTTATTATTCATTATGTTTAAAGATGTAATAGTAAAAAAGAACGCAGATCCTAATCGTAATCATTATCATTTACAAGTGTTAATTGTTTGATTTATTCTATTAATAATAATGGAGTGTTTTGCAGCCTTAATTTTGGGCGTAGATTAATATTAATTGTTAGTAGTTAATGAGTTATAGCTGATGAATAAAATGATAGTAGTGCCATTTCTTTTGAAAAAACGCACAGAATAGTGTCTTATAAATAGTCTGCTTTATCGAGAAAACTGCCGTCTTATTACTTCTATGAGACTAAATTTAACCGATAAGTGGAGGCTGATTTTCTAGGAATAACTTGAAATAGATGAATCGAGAAGGGGGATTTATGATGGAACCGTTCGAGTAGCATGCACTTAGCAATAAAATAAAAGGCCGACACATTATGTATCGGCCTTTTCTTTGGATCGTTCTTAATCGTAGCTACAGTAATTTCTAAAAGAAGAAAATAAACTTACTTTAATTGATTGAACATATTGAAAGCACTTGAGAAATCTTTAGCACCATTACCATTGGTTGCATGCATGGCGTATAAACTACGCGCTAATGCGCCCATTGGTGTTGATGAGTGACTTTTTAATGCCGTGTCCATCGCCAAGCCTAAATCTTTGGCCATCAAGTCAACCATAAAGCCACCTTGATAATCGTTAGATGATGGAACATTTTCCATCACACCAGGGCAAGGATTGTATACATCAAGTGTCCAATTGCTGCCTGAACTCTTACTCATAATGTTTGACAAGACAGACGGATCTAAACCATTACTGATACCCAATTGTAATGCTTCAGAAGTTGCTAGCATTAATACTGATAACAACATGTTATTACAGGCTTTAGCGACCTGACCAGCACCATGATCACCGGCATGAAAAACATTTTTACCCATAGTATCTAAAACAGGTTTAGCTTGATTAAAGTCAGCTTCACTGCCACCAACCATAAAGCTTAATGTACCGGCAGTTGCACCACCTACGCCACCAGACACAGGTGCATCAATAAAATTGATGCCTTGTTCTAATAACACAGTACCAACTTTGATTGACGTAGCAGAATCAATAGTAGAAGAGTCAATAACTAAAGCGCCTTTAGCGATATGATTTATTAAGCCATTTTCTGAGAGAAATACAGCTTCAACATGCTTGCCAGCAGGAAGCATTGAAATAATAAATTCAGCATCTTTCACACAATCACTGGCTTGTGGTTGTGTTGTTGCACCTTGCTCTACTACGTTAGCAACGGCTTGCTCTGATAAATCAAAAACACAAACTTGATGTCCGGCTTTGACTAAGTTGATGGCCATTGGACCACCCATATTTCCTAAACCTATGAAAGCAATATTCGCCATGACGTTCTCCTGTTTCTTCAAAATAATATTCAAGAATACTCGACAATACGTTATCAATAATAATCTATCGCCGAGAACTTCTTATTGTGAAATTTTTGGTGCTTTATTTCATACTAATAGTGGTATGAACGTTCACACCATCTTCATGATCTGGTTCAAACCAACGCGCTGTTACTGACTTAGTTTGTGTCCAAAAGCTAACTGTTTGTTTGCCGTTTGGTCCTAAATCACCTAGTTTTGAAGCTCTTGAGCCAGTAAAGCTAAAGAAAGCAACAGGAACTGGAATTGGAACGTTAATACCTACTTGGCCAACATCTATTTCATTTTCAAATAAACGTGCATTCCAACCTGAAGAGGTGAAAAGAGAAGTACCATTACCATTAGGGTTAGCATTGATAATTGCGATAGCTTCTTCTAATGTTTCAGCTTCTAAAACACATAATGCTGGGCCAAAGATTTCTTGGGTATAAATATCCATGTCAGTAGTAACATTAGTAAATAATGTTGGACCAACAAAATTACCGTTTGGATAACCTTCAACTTGACAGTTTCTGCCATCAATTAACATGGTAGCGCCTTGCTCAACACCACTATCAAGTAAGCTGATAATACGTTTTTTGGCTTGAGGTGATACTACAGGGCCTAAGTCAGCATCACGCTGAGAACCAGGGCCAACTTTCATTAATTTTGCGCGTTCTACTATTTCAGGTAGCCAGTCACGAGACTTGCCAACTAAAATAGTGACAGGGTTAGCCATACAACGTTGACCGGCAGCACCAAAGGCTGAACCCAATAAATCATTGATAGCTCTGTCTTTATTTGCATCAGGCATAATAACCATATGGTTTTTAGCGCCCATCATAGATTGTGCACGTTTTCCGTGCTTGCTCGCATGATTGTAGATATGTGTACCAACATGCGTAGAGCCAATAAACGATACTGCTTTTACATGTTCATGTTCGATTAAGGCATTCACAGCATCAGGACCGCCGTGAACAACATTAATAACACCTGCAGGTAAACCCGCTTCAATAGCAAGTTCAACAAAGCGTACTGTTGATGAAGGAGCTTGCTCTGAAGGTTTAAGAACAAAGGTATTACCACAAGCAATTGCTGGCGGAAACATGAAGGCTGCAAGCATTAATGGGAAGTTAAAAGCAGTAATACCTAAACCTACGCCGAGTGGCTTATGCAATGTGTAAGTGTCTACACCAGTAGCAACATTGTTACCCATATCGCCTAATTGTAAGCGAGTTACTGATGAAGCATTTTCAATCGCTTCTAAAGCTCGACCAACTTCACCTTCAGCATCAGGTAATGTTTTACCATGCTCTAGTGTTACTAATTCAGCTAGCTCTTGAGTATTTTCACGTACTAAATGCGCAAAATTTACCATGATGCGCATACGGTTAGTTAACGATGTTTTAGACCAAGTTTTAAATGCAATTTGTGCACTCTGAACTGCTAAGTCTACTTCTGCTGGCGTTGCGATAGGTACACGAGCAACAACTTCTTGTGTAGCAGGGTTTAATACATCTAACCACTCAGTAGTTTGTGAACGAACTTTTTCACCATTAATGATTAGTGGAACTTCAGTAATACTCATAGCAACCTCTATTAATAAATTGAAAATATATAATCTCTATAATCAAGATAGGCCTTTCTGAATCTTGTCACAATAAACATAGGTGCAACGCGCTTTGCATTTTTGCAATGGTGTTTAAGAAAAGGTAGACTAACTGGATGAATTGGGACGATATTAAAATATTTCTGGAAGTTGCTCGCGCCGAGCGGCTATCTACAGCAGCTAAACGCTTAACGATGGATGCGTCTACCGTATCTAGGCGTTTGCATAAATTAGAAGAAAGTATCGCGACGAAGTTATTTGACCGAACGCAAGAAGGGCATGTATTAACGCCTGATGGCGAGATGTTACTCAATTCTGCCTGTAAAATGGAGCAAGATGCACAACATGCACTCTCCAGTATTCACAATAACAATGAAGAAAACTGTGGCCTCGTTCGCATTGGTGTAACCGAAGCCTTGGGTAACTTTTTTGTGTCACCTAACCTTTTAACACTTCAACAACAACACCCCAACATTGATGTACATTTATTACTTTTTTCACGTTATGTAAAAATTAGTAGAAATGAAGCTGACATAGCCATTGCAGTCGAGCGGCCTAAAAGCACTTCGATGATAGTATCGAAACTTTGCGATTATAAATTGCAACTTTACGCACATCAGGATTACCTGGACCAATATCCACAAGGCATATTGTTAGACCATTTAGCCGAACATAAATGGGTTACCTACGTGGATAACTTAATCTTTACCGATCAACTATCTTATCTAAAAGAATTAGAGCGTTACTTAGCAGGCGAGTTAAAAGCAAGCTTTAGTAGCACAAGTATTATCAGTCAATATTTTGCTATCAAGAGTGGTTTAGGTATTGGGATCTTGCCCTGTTTTCTTGCAGATCAAGATAAAAACCTTATTAAACTTCACAGTAAAGAAATAACAATCAGTAGAAGTTTCTGGTTGGTTACTCATCCTGAGAGTAAGCGTTTGTCACATGTAAATACTGTTTGGCAATATTTAAAACAATTGGTAGTAGACCATGCCGATTTGTTAAACCCAAAAGAATAGCATTAATACCAAACGGATTAATTTATCGGTCAGCTTAGAGCTACATTAGCGAGCTTAAAACAAGCAAAATGAGTTAAACATAGTCACTCTATATTTCACTCATTTTGTGATGTTATCAGTTTGCTAATGAGCTTCCGAAGGACGAGTTTAAAAGGCTTACATGCGGCGTTATTAATTTTGACAAGGGAATAACCATTCTCTTCAATCAATGCCTTGCCTCTAAGCCTTT